>OJJV01000063.1_pt1 | contig 129516 bp, 103 predicted proteins | sample 1596391 | NCBI WGS metagenome assembly OJJV01 (sample SAMEA4350164, study PRJEB24818) | metagenome | biome: human; feature: gut; material: faeces | place: Denmark | collected 2013-09
GACCCCTTTTCCCTTGTCATTCTCCCCCAAATAGTCTATGATGGTATTCAACTCTCATCCATCGTAACAGTTTTTAGGAGGACTCTTATGATGAGGAAAAATGGCGCCGCCATGGCGGCTTTGGCAGAGGCATTTCCACTGACACTCCCCATTTTCGCGGGATTCTGGTTTATCGCCTTTGCTTACGGTTTCTATATGAATACACTCGGCTTCTCCTGGGTCTATCCCATGGCGATGGCCGCGATCATTTTCGGCGGCTCTCTGGAATTCGTCACGATCTCCATGCTGCTTTCTTCCTTTGTCCCGATCGAGACATTCGTCGTCGCCTTCACCGTACAGGCACGTCACCTCTTCTACGGGATCCCGATGCTGGAGAAATACGCCGGCACCGGCTGGAAGAAACCCTTCCTTATTTATATGCTGTGTGATGAGACATTCGCGCTGAACTACTCTGCCACCATCCCCTACTCGATCGACAAAGGCTGGTTCTACTTCTGGGTCTCTCTCTTAAATTTCCTGTACTGGTGCTCGGGTGCAGCGATCGGCGGTCTCTTAGGCGGCCTTATTTCCTTTGATACGAAAGGTCTTTCTTTCGTCATGACGACCATGTTCCTCGTCATCTTCCTGGAGCAGTGGATGAAAGAGAAGAAGCATTACACGGCTCTCATCGGACTCTCTTCCTCCATCGGCAGCCTTCTTCTTTTTGGAAAAGAGAATTTCATCTTGCCCGCCATGGGCCTCATGCTCCTCATCATGACACTGTATCGTAAGCCATTGGAAAAGAAAGGAGGCTTCTGATGAGCCCGCTTCCCTTCTGGCAGCAGTGCATCATCATCGCACTCTGCTCCCTCGCCTCCATGCTTTCTCGCTCCCTTCCTTTTCTCCTTTTTAAGCCCGGGGCATCTCTTCCCTCCTACATCCGTTATCTGGGGAAAGCGCTGCCGTCTGCTGTCTTCGCACTCCTCGTCGTGTACTGCCTGAAGGATGTTTCTTTGCTGTCCGGAGATCACGGTATCCCGGAAGCCATCGCCCTCCTTGTGACCACGCTGCTCCACCTCTGGAAACGGCAGATGATGCTCTCCATGGCCGCCGGCACGATCCTTTACATGGGACTTGTGCAGTATGTGTTTCCTTGAAGGGGGCTGAGACTCCCTCATGGGCATCGCCCCATGTACCTTGGGGTCTCTTTATTCCCCATGTCATGCAAAAAGCGCCTCGATCCTTTCAAATCGAGGCGCTTTCATTTTGGTGACCGGTATGGGATTCGAACCCATACTCTCTGCGCTGAGAACGCAGCGTCTTAACCGTTTGACTAACCGGCCATGTGCAAATAATTATACACGACACGGGTAAAAATTGCAAGAGGGAAAAAAGAAAAAATGCAGAAATATCTGCCTCTGGGAAAACGCGAGATCCCATCATAATGATTGGATCCGTCTTCACCCAGAGGCCTCATGGATTCATGACGAAAGGATTCTACAGGGAGCAGCGCAGGACCTGTAAATCGGGCACTCTCTTACGCTTCTCTCTTCTTATCCGCTTTATTTTTTTCATACAGGACAAGAAGCCCCTTCAGTGTCAGCATCGGATCCACGATGTCGATGGTCTTCGAAGACTTCGCGATGAGAGTGGCAAGACCGCCGGTCGCAATGACCTTGACATTTTTCTCATTCAGTTCCTCTTTGATGCGGTTCACGATCTCATCGATCTGTCCGACGAAACCATAATAGATCCCTGCCTGCATCGCGGAAACGGTATTGCGGCAAATGATGCTCGGCGTCTTGACCAGCTCGATGCGCGGAAGTTTCGAAGCTCTCTGGAAGAGGGCTTCCATGGAGATCCCGATGCCCGGTGCGACAGCACCGCCCAGATAGTTGCCCTTGGTATCTAAGACGCAGAACGTGGTCGCAGTACCCATGTCGATGATGATCAGAGAGCATTTGTACTCATCCACGGCAGCTACGGCATTCACGATACGGTCAGCCCCAAGCTCTTTCGGGTTATCATAGAGGATATTCAGCCCTGTCTTGATGCCAGGTCCCACAAGGATCGGCTTGGTATGGAAGTAGCGCTGAGACATCGTTTCCAGAATAGGAATGATCGGAGGGACGACAGTAGAAATGATGATATCTTCTACCTCTTTGAAGCTGAGACCAGTCAGTTGGAAAAGATTGCCCAGCAGTGCAGCGTATCCATCCGCGGTCTGCAGGGTATCAGTCGCTACCCTCCAGTGACGGATCAATTTTCTATCCTTATATACACCACAGACGATATTCGTATTTCCTACATCAAAAGCAAGAAGCATGTGCATCTCCTCCAAGTGAATGGCGCATAGCCAATAATTTCAAGGGGTATTCTTGTCCTTCTGAAATCATCCCCCTTGTTACCATGTGTATAATGCAACAAAGTTTCCATTCTGTCAAGCGAAAAATGATTATTCTGATATGAATGAAAAATCCCATGCAGAAAGAGTTATGAATAAAAAAGAGGCGGAATGGGAGATACGAAGGGATGCTTGGCTGGCAGCAAGAAGGTCTGATACCGAGTCCAAAATAAAACGTCTCACCTCAAAATGAGATGAAACGTTTTTAAGGACACACTGCTTCTCAGATGAGATCAATACGTCTTTACGCGCTCAATGCTCCAAGGACGGATAGAATCCTGCCTGATGCAGCGCCTGACGGATACGGGTACCGGCAAGGACACCCAGAATGACTTTGATGAGATCAAATGCGACGAAGGGGAAGACCGTCATGGTGAGCGCCGTCCACAGCGGCATGTCTTTGTCAAGGCCGTACTGGAAATAGCCCATGAACCATACCGTCCCCAGAGCATAGCAGCAGACAAGACCGGCCAGTGCACAGGCGATCTGGCGCACGAAGTGTCCCTTCTGTGCCAGGCGGAAGCCCGAGAGCCAGGCCATGACAACGAAGCCCAGATAGTAGCCGCCGACCGGAGAAAGGAAGATGCCGATGCCAGCCTTCCCCATGGTAAGGATCGGAATGCCAAGCATCCCAAGGAGAAGCCATAGTCCGATGGAGATCGCGCCCCACTTCCGTCCCAGTACACCGCCGGCCAGCGCACAGACGAAGCTCTGCAGCGTGATCGGCACAGCACCGATGGGGAATGTAAACTGTGACAGGATCGCCATAATGCCCGCAAATAAAGCGGCACTGATCATATCATGCATATGTCCTTTTTCCAAAGGAAAGACCTTCTTTCATTACAGAGTAAGTATTCAAGATCTTGATGCGCAGAGCGCATTTGAAAATCACGTAAGAGGCGTCCCCTCTTACGAAGCAGACCATCCCAGTGGACAGATCGAGAGGGGCCGCACTTATCGTTTCGGGAGCGGCGCATCGATCGGGCGGATGGAGACATCGCCTGCGATGACGCGCTCGACCTTTTCACCAGTATCGACGAGGAGACAGCCATCCTTATCGATGTCGACCGCCTTGCCGGTATAGTTTTCCTCGCCCATGATGACGCGAACATCCTGGCCTAAGGTGATGGAGAGAGCTTTCCAGTCCTCAAGCACCTTGTCAAAGCCCTGTGTCTGTGCGATCTCGTACTCCTTCTCCAGCTCCGCCAGAATGGCAGCGAGGAGATCCTTACGGGAAACATCGATCCCCTCTGCCAGGAAAGAGGTGGCACTTTCACGGAAGAGCTCCGGGAATTCGCTTTTCTTCATCCCTGTATTGATACCGGCACCGATGATGATGTAGTCGATCTTTTCCATGGAGGCAGACATTTCCGTCAGGATGCCGACCAGCTTCTTGCCGTGATAAAGAATATCATTCGGCCACTTGATGCCCGCGTCCTGAAGCCCCAGACGGCGGATCCCACGGCAGACACCAACGGCTGCCATCAGCGTACATTTGGACGCTTCCATCGGGAAGAATTTCGGACGGAGAATCAGCGTAAACCAGATCCCTTTCGCAAAGGGGCAGTAGAAGGAGCGCGTGAGACGTCCGCGACCGCCCGTCTGTTCCTCCGCTACGACGATGGTCCCCTCTTCCGCGCCCTCGCGCGCGATCTTCTTCGCTTCTTCATTCGTCGATGTGGTGCTGGAGAGATAGACCACGTGACGGCCAAAGGTCTCCGTGTGCAGCGCGCTATCGATTTCCAGCGGTGTCAAAAGATTTGGCGCATAGATCAGTCGATAGCCCTTGCGCGTGCTGGACTCGAAAATATAACCACGTTCTTTTAAAATATTGATGTGCTTCCAGATGGCCGTCCGCGACACATGCAGATCCCGGGAGATCTGCTCGCCGGAGATAAACTGACCATTGGCTTTACGGAAATAATCCAGAATTTCGTTTCGCATAGAAATGCCCCCTATACAGGAAATGTTTGGTTTACTATTTTTCCTTATTATAATCAGTTGTAAACCATTGGTCAACTATTTTATAAAGCAGGATTGACATTAGAAACAGATTCAGGATTCAGGGTTAGCCCTTGGGGCGTCCCGCCCCTTGATTACGTTTGAAAGCCTCGATTGAATGAGAAATGAGAAATGAGAAATGGTGGTGCGACACATAAAAATATGGAAGCGCCGCGAAGTTGTAAAAATAGGTCATCACGTATCGCAAAGCCCCTTCCCATTGGGAAGGGGCCGCCCGCAGGGCGGTGGATAGGGTGGAAAGTGTGCAGGCAGCTAGTCAGCAGATACGGGGCAGACTACGGCATGTGCAGAATGGAAAGCGTGGTCAAACAAACGTAGTCAGCCCCAAATGAGAGGACTGGCTGCTGTGTCATTTGGCTCCCTATCCCCCTGCCCCCCTTTCCGTGGGAAAGGGGATACGATACGAGAAAAACGCTGGCGCGCCCAATTCCCAGTCACCAGTCACTTGAGACTCCTAATCCCTAGCTACTAATCCCTAACCTCCAGTCCAATAAGAAAAGGCTAAGCCATCCCATGATAGCTTAGCCTTTTCCCATTATTTCGTTTTTCCTTCCATCTGTTTGAACGCTTCCTGCATCTTGATATTCCGGATCACTTTCTGCCCATCCTCGCTTCGAAGATACGTCAGCGTAGTCTTCGGTACCATGCGATAAACGGTCTCCCAGTCATCTGCCGCGAGAGCGCGGCGCACCGAAGAGGCGGAAACGATCTGATCGCCCTTCTGCTCTCTGGGAATGACTTTGAGCTCGATCCCGTTTTCAGCAAAGACCTCGCGCATTGCTTGATTGTAGGCCAGCGTGGTCTTGTCGGTCGGTTCTTCGCCCACGAAGCGGACAGTGATATTCAGCGCAGGTGCGATGCGGGTAGCAAAGATGGTCGCATCCAGTTTCGTCTGCGCAGCGAGCTCATCCGTGCCTTTGATGAAGTAGGTCGGGAAGGTCGCATTGGAAATGATGAAATCCCCGCCGGAAATGACTTCGACACCCTTCATATCCTTCACGCCCTGCTTGATGAGGGTGAATCGGTTCGAGAAGGGGAAAACGCTCCTATCTTCCTGCACGGCAAAGATGATGACTTCATCACAGTTGTTATGCGCGTACTCGACAAGGCTTCTGTGTCCCAAGGTGAAAGGATTGCAGTTCATGACGATCGCGCCGCGGTTCTTCCCCTCCCCGCTGCCCAGAAAGGTACGCACGCGCGCGAGATAGTCCTCGAGTGTATCTGTACCTGACTCTAAAAGCGCTGCATACGGCTCAGCTACAGCCACACACTTGAAGCCCATGTGTTCAAAGACCGGTACATTCTTCGGCTTTGTGAAGATCTGATTTCCATTGATCCCGCGGCGGTTGGATTCCCCCTGCAGGTTCCTGATGATGCGGTGAGTCAGACCTTTTCGCTGATAATCGCTGCTGATCGCAATATCTCGCATGACGCGCCCGCCGAGCGAACCGGTGCCGATGAGCTTGCCATCATCAAAAAGTCCCATGGTATAGTCAATGATCCCCGTAAAAGTCAGATCAAAGCCTTTCAGGAATTCGACAACTTTTGCTTTTTCTTCAGGATCGGTCAGGAATATTTCACGTTCGGTAATCATATTGAGGTCCTCCTATAGGAAATCGCAGCCATGCCGCACTTACAGAAATGCTGATTTCCTTTCAAAATCAGTGTTTCCATAGAAATAGTCTTTTGTTTCGTGCTCTCATTATAACATATGCATGCGTATATGTATAACTCTTTTAGATAAATTTATCTATTTTAGAGATGATAGGTTCAGGGTTAGCCCATGAGCGAGCTGCCCCTTAATTCCGTTTGCCAATTTTCTTAAATGAGCAATTAGAAATGAGAAATGGATACAGCGGCTTCGCGCCGCATCCCGTTGAACCCGTTTAAACCTGAACCTTGAACCCCAAGACAAAAAACGGTTACACCGCCAGCTGGCGGTGTAACCGTTTTCCTAAGGAAACACTGATGAAATCGTTGTCTGATTTTACTCTTGGATTTTTATGCATGGCAAGGAATAACCTGACGCGAATAGCGAGCTATTTAAGGAAGGTTATGACGAAGCTATGTATAAAAATTCTTGTAAAATCTGACTCTGCGATGTAATCAGCGTTTCCCTCACTAGTTCAATTTCCGATCTTCTTTGCCATCCACTCCATGGCTTCGCCAAGGATGTAGAGGGAGCCGCAGATGATGACGACATCGCCATCTTTGGCTTCTTTCTGTGCCGCATCCAGTGCTTTCGTGACAGACGGCTCTGCCGTATGCACGGCTGCGATCTTCTGCTCATCGATCATGGCAGCGATCTCTTCCGGCTTTCTGGTGCGCGGTGTCGGTGCTTCCGTCAGGAATACACGGTCACCCTTGCGGATGAGGAGCTGGATGACGGTCTCCGTATCCTTGTCCTGAAGAGAAGTGAAGACAAGGACGCGGCGCTTGTCCGGGTACTGTTCCTCGATCGCTTCCTTCAGTGCTTCAGCACCCGCCGGATTGTGTGCGCCGTCCATGACGAATGGGATACCGCCCAGATCATGGATCTCAAAGCGACCCTTCCACTGGGCACGTGCAAGACCTTCACGCAGGTCATTCTCATTGACTCTCTCATCCTGCTTCATGATGAGCGTGAGCGCCATAGTCGCGACAGCCGCATTGACGGCCTGATGCGCGCCGACGAAGGGCACGAAGAGGAGACAGTTTTCGAGTTCCTTGGGCATGTCCTTGCGCTTGACGACGACGACCTGTCCATGACCGTACTTACTGCGGGTATCGATCTCAAAGTCTCTTCCATAGAAATAAAGGCGCGCTTTCTTATCATGCGCTTCTTTTTTCAGCTGCTTCAGCGGTACATGCTGGGCTGCGGTGACGACAGGGATGCCCTCTTTGATGATGCCGGCCTTCTGATGTGCGATCTCCTCCAGATTCTTGCCGAGGTATTTCTCGTGGTCCATCGCTACATTCGTGATGACGGAAACGACCGGGATGATGACATTCGTAGAGTCGTAGAGCCCGCCCATACCGACCTCCATGACAGCGTAGTCGACTTTCTGTTCTTTGAAATACCAGAACGCCATAGCCGTCAGGAGTTCAAATTCAGTCGGAGCTTCGACGCCGTCAGCGATGGCTTTTTCTGCGGCTTCGCGGACGACGGTCGCAGCCTTCGCGAAGTCTTCCTTCGGAATATCATGGCCTGCGATGTGGATGCGCTCGGTGTAATCGATGAGATGCGGGGAAATGTAGCGACCGACTTTGAGTGTCGCATTTTCCAGCACACTGGTGATCATAGCCACCACGCTGCCCTTGCCGTTCGTACCGGTGACATGGATGACTTTGTAAGCCTTTTCCGGATGATCCAGACGTTCAAGGATGGCTTCGATGCGTTCGAGACCCGGCTTGATCCCGAAGGATGCCGCCGCTTCCAGATAGGCGATAGATTCTTCGTAATTCATGATTTCTCCTTACTATAGTTAGCTGCTCGCTGCAAGCAGCAGGCAGGTAGCGGATGCCCTCTGCCTGCTGCACGCAGCCAACGGTCTTTTAGCCAAGCTTTTCCAGGAACTGCAGACGTTCGTCCAAAGACTTCATCTTTTCTTCAAAGGTCGCCAGCTTTTCCTTTTCCTTCGCTACGACAGCTTCCGGTGCCTTGGCGAGGAAGCCCTGATTGGAAAGTTTGCCGGACGTGCGGGCGATATCTTTGGCCAGAGCATCTTTCGCCTTCTGGATCTTTTCCTTTTCCTTCGCCGTGTCGATGAGGCCTTTGAGCTCGAGGTAGACTTCAAGACCTGTGACGACAGCCGCATTTGCATTTTCCGGCTTTGCCGCATCTGCTGCGAGGAGCTTCATGCCTTCGACATGGCCGAGTTTTTCGAAATATTCCTTATTGTTTTCAAGGCAGGCTTTGAGGTCATCACGAAGGACAGCGATCTGGATATGGCAGGCTTTATTCGGGGTGACACCCGCTTCAGCGCGCATGTTGCGGACCGCCTTGATGCAGTCCATGATGCGATCGAACTGTTCTGCTTCGGTCGGGAAACGGAGCGCCTCGTCCGCCTTCGGCCACGGAGCTCTTGCCAGCGTTTCGCCTTCATGCGGCAGATGCTGCCAGAGGTGTTCCGTGATGAATGGCATGAACGGATGGAGCAGTGCCAGCATGCGGGTCAGGGTGTATACGAGGACATACTGGGTGACTTTTCTATCCGTATTGTGCTGGCCATAGAGACGGCCCTTCGCCGTTTCGATGTACCAGTCACAGAAATAGTTCCATGCGAAGTTGTAGATGCTGTCTGCTGCTTCACCGAGTTCATACTTGTCAAGGTTCGTGCCTACATAGTCTTCGGTGTAGGCGAGACGGTCGAGGATCCACTTGTCGGCGAGCGTCAGCTGTTCCTTGGTCGGGACGAAATCCTTGTCATAGTCATCCAGGTTCATCAGGGTGAACTTGGTCGCATTCCAGAGCTTGTTGGCGAAGTTTCTATTTCCTTCGACACGTTCATAGTAGAAACGCATATCATTGCCCGGGGTGTTGCCGGTCACCAGAGTGAAGCGGAGCGCATCTGCGCCGTACTTTTCGATGACTTCAAGAGGATCAATACCGTTGCCGAGGGATTTGGACATCTTGCGGCCCTGAGAGTCGCGGACAAGACCGTGGATGAAGACGTATTTGAATGGGATCTCCTTCATGAATTCCATGGACATGAACATCATGCGGGCTACCCAGAAGAAAATGATGTCGTAGCCGGTGACCATGGTGGAGGTCGGATACCACTGCTTCAGCGTCGGTGTCTGATCCGGCCAGCCCATCGTAGAGAATGGCCAAAGTGCAGAGGAGAACCAGGTATCAAGGACGTCCGGATCCTGATGGATATGCTGGCTGTGACACTTCGGGCATTCTGTGAGGTCGGTGCGGGAAGCAGAGACAGCGCCGCAGTCATCGCAGTACCAGACCGGGATACGATGCCCCCACCAAAGCTGGCGGGAAATGCACCAGTCATGGATATTCGACAGCCACTGGATATATGTTTTCGAGAAACGTTCCGGGACGAACTTGGTCTTACCGGAGGTAACAGCTTCCATAGCAGGACCGGCAAGCGGTTTCATCTTGACGAACCACTGCTTGGTAGTCATCGGTTCGACGATGGTCTTGCAGCGGGAGCAGTGACCGACCGCATGCTTTGTTTCTTCGATCTTGACGAGAAGACCGGCTTCCTTGAGATCAGCAATGATGGCTTTTCTCGCTTCGTAGCGATCCATGCCGACATACTTGCCTGCCTTTTCATTCATCGTGCCATCTTTGTTCATGATGACGATGGTTTCGAGCTGATGTCTCTGTCCGACCTCAAAGTCATTCGGGTCATGCGCCGGTGTGATCTTTACGCAGCCGGTACCATAAACCATGTCAACGTATTCATCGGCAATGATCGGGATCTCACGGCCGGTGCCGGGAAGTGCGACCTTCTTGCCGACGAGATCCTTGTAGCGTTCATCTTCCGGATTCACAGCGACAGCGGTATCGCCCGGGATGGTTTCCGGACGGGTGGTCGCGATCTGAATGTATTTTCCCTCTTCGCCAGCGATCGGGTAATTGAAGTACCAGAGATGTCCGACTTCATCTTCATGTTCGACTTCGATGTCGGAGAGTGCTGTCTGGCAGCGCGGGCACCAGTTCGTGATGCGGAAGCCCTGATAGATCAGGCCTTTTTCATAGAGGGAAACGAAAACCTCACGAACGGCACGCGCACAGATATCATCCATGGTGAAGCGTTCACGGGACCAGTCGCAGGAAGAGCCGAGGCGGCGGATCTGCAGACCGATGCGGTTGCCGAATTTTTCCTTCCACTGCCATACACGTTCCAGGAATTTTTCACGGCCGAGGTCATATTTATTGAGACCCTCTTCAGCGATCTGCTTTTCGACCTTGACCTGCGTTGCGATGCCGGCATGATCTTTGCCCGGCAGCCACAGGACATTGTAGCCCTGCATTCTCTTGTAACGGATCAAAATATCCTGCAGAGTATTATCGAGCGCATGCCCCATGTGCAGCTGGCCGGTGACATTTGGCGGCGGCAGCACAATGCTGTACGGTTCTTTTTCAGGATCTGCTTCATCATGGAATACACCATGATCTTCCCAGAAGTTATACCATTTCTGTTCGATCTGACTGGGATCGTATTTTCCCAGATCTTTCATGTCTTCTGCCATATCGTTCACTCCTACAATAAAAAAATCTCCTTCATCCACATAGGACGAAAGAGTGCTTCCGCGGTACCACCTAAATAATCAGTAACTGATCGCTCATTCGCGCGTAACGTGCGCCGCGGACAGATCTCGCTGTCAGCTCCGGGGTGACCCGCTGTTTCCTTCCTGCCGCCTTTCCAGCCCCGGCGGCTCTCTGTGAGAAATTTCCCAGCTTCTTCCCATCTTTGCTTGTACATATACGCTAGTATGATAGCAGGATTTAAAGCAAAATGCAAGAGGAAAATGGGAAAGGTTGGCGGGTTCATGGTTAGCCTCTGGGGCGTACTGCCCTTTGATTCCGTTTGAAATCTTCGCTTAAATGAGAAATCCGAAATGGTGGTGCGGCACCAGATCCTTCGACTCAGTTCTCACTGCTTTGCCTTTACATTATCGAACATCCGACATTTTACTCCGCTCAGGATGACGAAATGCGCCGCGAAGCATAAATAATGGCGATACCATGAGCTGGCATGCCAGTCACTAGTCACCAGTCACTTGCGACACCTAATCCCTAGCCACTAATCCCTGCTTTCAAACTTTCTGGGGGTATCCCTTTCCCGTATCGTCATCCCGAGCGTAGCCGAGGGATCTTTCTAGGGAAACACTGATTCAATCGTTGTCAGATTTTACTCTTGAATCTTTATGCATAGCAAGGAATAACCTGACGAGAATAGCGAGCTATTTAAGGAAGGTTATGACGAAGCTATGTATAAAAATTCTTGTAAAATCTGACTCTGCGATTTAATCAGCGTTTCCCTTGCATTGCGGTCAGTATCACATAAGCACCGGTACGGAAACAACACCTTGGCGCTGCGTATTTCTACTTTCACACATCCTTCGTTTAGCGGTCTGCAAGAAAGATTTCTCGGCAACGCTTTCAATGACGATACGAGAGTCTCATGTCTCCTAGTCACTAGTCACTCCTAATCCCAAATCCCTAGCCACTCATCCCTGCTTTCAAACTTCAGGGGTCAGGGGTCAGGGGTCAGGGTTAGCCCACGGGCGTGTCGCTCTTTGATTCCGTCGGAAAGCTTCACTTGAACGAGAAATGAGAAATGGTGGTGGCGGCTCCGCCGCAAATATATATTTTGCAGCGAAGCTGCTACCACAACCTTGAACCCATCAACCTGAACCCTGAACCCATTATATGATTTCCTTCTCCCTATAGATCACGCATGCAGCGAGGAAAAAGCAGAAGGCTGTCGACCAGAAGACCATGCCATAGCCCCACTGCATGGCAATGGCGCCCGATGCCATGGGGCCGGCGACATTGCCCATAAGAGCGAAACTGGTCGAGAAGCCCACCACCATCGTACGCTTTTCCGCTGGCACCGCCGAGGCAAGGATGGTATTGGCCAGCGGCATGATCATCCCGAGGGAGAAGCCGGTGAGCCCGCGCATGAAGCCCAGCGTCCAGACCTCCGGCATCAGGTACTGGAGGATGAAGTTCACGCCTGTCACAAGAGACGCAATGATGAGGATCCTCGGCATAGAGATCCTTTGAGCAAGGCGCGAGACATTCAGAGAAGATGTGACGCTCGTGGCGCCTGCGATGAAGATGATGATCCCGACGATCGTCGCGACCGCCATGGCATCTCCACCCATCATTTCCTTGATATAGAGCGGGAGGATCGGACCGATCCCTGTCATACCGCAATTGCAGAGAAACTGCAGCATGACCATCAGCCGGACGACGGGATTCTTCATAAAGTAGGAAAGCTGCTTCATGAAAGATTCCCGCTCCCTTGCCTGTTCCTGTCCGATCTGCTTTGGCACCATCAGACGCACCGCAGCGAGGCAGAAAAATGACAGAGCGCAAAATATGATAAAGGGCATGCGATATCCCAGGGTATCGGCGATCATGCCGCCTACGAGAGGGCCGAACATGACTCCCATGACCATGGATGCCTGAAAGACACCCATCGCCCACGTCAGCTGCTTCTTTGGCGTCACATTCATGACGAGAGACATGCCGACTGCGACAAAGCCGCCGGACATGCCCTGGATCATGCGGAGGATCAGAAGCTCTACGGGCGATCGTGTGAAATACATCAAAGCAATGACCACGCCCAAGATGAAGAGGATCATGGACAGCGCAAAACGCGGCCCCCGGCGATCGGCCTGCATGGACCAGAAAGGCGCCGCAATCGCGACGAAGAAGGGCGTCACACCCGAAATCAGCCCCGCCCAAAACGCCGCTTCTCCCGGGTCCGTGACGCCCAGCTCAGATGTCAGAAAGAGCGGAATGAAGGCAACGACGCCAATGATCGAGATCCCTGTCCCGATCTGTATCGCTGCCATGGTATACACGATTCGTTTCCAGTTTTGCATAATATCAATGCCTCTTGAAAAAGTGACTAGTGACTAGTGGCTAGGGACTAGGGACTAGGGATTAGAGATTAGGGATTAAACGTCTAACGACTCACGCCCGACGTCTAGTGCCCCATGTCTAATGTCTGATGTCTGATATCTAGTCACTAGTCACTAGGAAAACACTGATTAAATCGTTGTCAGATTTTACTCTTGAATTTTTATGCATGGCGAGGAATAACCTGACGCGAATAGCGAGCTATTTAAGGAAGGCTATGACGAAGCTATGTATAAAAATTCTTGTAGAATCTGACTCTGCGATTTAATCAGCGTTTCCCTAGCTACCAGCCCCCATCACGCCCTGATCTTCTCGATCAATTTCGTCGTCGAGTATCCATCGACGAAGGAAAGGATCTCCACGCGCCCAGCGTACTCTCTTCCGGCGACTTCTTCCACCTTGTAGTCCCCGCCTTTGACAAGGATATCCGGCTTCAGATGAGACAGGAGCTCGGTCGGGGTGTCCTCCCCAAAGATCACGACGCCGTCCACGCTGCGAAGGGCAGAGAGCATGAGCGCACGATCGTTTTCTCCATTCACTGGGCGCGACTCTCCCTTGAGCCGCTTCACCGATGCATCTGAATTCAGCCCCACGATCAGGTGATCTCCGAGAGAGGCCGCCTGCGCGAGATACGTGATGTGCCCGCGATGGAGCATGTCAAAGCATCCATTCGTAAATACGACGATCTCGCCCCGCGCTTTCCATGCTGCGATCTGCGCTTCCGCTTCTTCCCATGTAAAAACGCGCTGCTTCATAAGTTCCCTTTTTCGTTCTTCTCTATCATTCATCCTGTCTTTTCCTTTCTACCTCTCTTTGATCCTCCAAGCTGCCTCTGCCATATCTGCGAAGCGCTCATACCCCTTCTCATTCGGATGGAGACCATCATAGTACCATGCATCCTCCAAAGGGAACGCATGGGAAAAATCGATCAGGCACACGTTGCTCTCCTTTGCAAGCTCTCTTAAGAAATTCCCATATGCCGCCAGATCCAGCTGATTCCTTTCATAGACAGCTTCGCTCTGCCATCCGCTCCAGATGCTCTCCTTCGTCGCAAGCGGCGGGATGCCGATTGTGAGCGGCACCTTTCCGGAGATCGAGGGCAGCCTCTCTGTCAGGCGCCCCTCCAGAGAGGAGAGACGAAAACCGCAGAGAATATCATTCGTTCCACCCATGAAGAAGAAGCCTTCTTGACCGGATGTGAGTGCGGCAGTGCCTTCCAGTGCGTCCAGAATGTCTTCTGTGAGTGCGCCGAGGCTCGCATGATTGATCCAGTTTATCTCCGGATGGCGCTTTGCGACCACCTCCACCCAGCCCGCGCCCGGGACTGCGCCGTAGCCTGCCGTCAGGCTGTCGCCGAAGCAATGAATGGTGTGGATCGATTTTCTGTCCCAAAGCATGAGAGCACCGCCTTTCGTGTTTATTCATTCTTAGTATAGCACAAGGGGAACGCTTCGTGAAAATGCGCAACATATTCGAAAGGTGCAACTGATTCAGCAGGTTCAACAGGTTCAGAGGGTTCGCCGGGTTCTGAAGGGAAGGTGCGGCGCATAAGAATATAGAAGCGCCGCAGAGAATAGATAGTAGCGATGCCATGAGCTGACATTTCAGTCACCAGTCACTAGTCACCAGTCACTAGTCCCTCCAGAAGAAAAGAGCCGCGAGCACAAGGCTCGAGGCTCTTTTTTTACTTACAATCATCAGTCTTCAGTGACGACTTTCTTCGATCTCTTGAATCCATGAATGTGTTCAATGACGACGAAGAGCATCGGAACGATGAAGATCTGGAAAATGGTAGCGGAAAGCACACCGAATACAACGGCAATCCCCATTTCAGAGCGGGAATTTGCACCTGCGCCGGTCGAGAGAGCCAGCGGGATGTTACCGACAATGAAAGCAAGAGATGTCATCAGGATCGGACGGAGACGGATCTTCGATGCTTCGACAGCCGCCTGAAGCGCTTCCATACCGTGATCCGTACGGACTTTCGCGTACTCGACGATCAGAATGGCGTTCTTCGCGGCCAGCCCGATGATGGTCAAGAGACCGATCTGGAAGTAAATGTCGTTATATACATGGAATGCCATGGCTGCCAGGCTCGCACCAAAGAAACCAGTCGGTATCCCGAAGATGACAGTGAATGGAACCTTCCAGCTTTCATAGAGAGCTGCCAGAGACAGGAATACGAAGAGCATGCCGAGCGCGAGTGCATATACCGTCTTACCGCTCGCTTCACGTTCCTGAGCAGAGGATTCGACGAATTCTAAGCCATAACCATTCGGAAGGACCTGATTGGCGGTTTCTTCGAGCGCATCGAGCGCCTGCCCGGAGGAGTATCCATCCTTCTGCTGCCCGCCGATCTTGACGGCCGGGAAATTATCGTAACGAGTGATGACAGAAACGGCATTGGATTTTTTCGGAGTGATGAAGGTGGAGATCGGCACCATATTGCCCTTATTGTCGCGAACCGTCAGGAACTTGTTGTCCCCCGGGTTCGTGCGGTACTGGGTATCCGCCTGTGCGACGACCTTGAAGTTACGTCCATAAATGGTAAAATCATTGATCTGGACAGAGCCATAGTAGGCCTGAAGGGCGGTGAAGATATCACCGACAGCCACACCATTTCTCTGTGCTTTTTCTCGGTCGATATCAAAATTATACGATGGGGTATCGCTTCGGAAGGTGGTGTAGGCCATCTGAATTTCCGGACGCTGGTTGGCAGCACCGAGGAATTCTCCGACGACACGCTGGAATTCTTCATCCGATGCGCCGCTCTTGTTCATGATGTAAAGGCTGAAGCCGCCGGAGGAGCCAAGGCCCGGGATCGGAGGCGGATTCAGCGCCATCAGAGATACCTCCGGATGGATCGCCCCATACGCCATGGCTTTGCCCATCACTGCATTGATCTGTTCGTTTGGCGCTTTACGTTCATCCCACGGTTTCAGTTTGATGAAGGAAAGACCTGCATTTGGTTTCTGCCCACTGGACAAAATATCAAAGCCGGTGACGCCCTGCGACTGTTCGACCGCCGGATCCTTCCCCATGTAATCAAGGTAAGCGGTGATCGCTGCATTCGTTCTGACATTGACAGAGCCTTCCGGCAGCGAGAACGCCGTGATGAAGTAGCCATTATCTTCCTGCGGAAGGAATGCGGTCGGAAGCTTGAAGAAAATACCAAAGGCTGCGACCGTGATGACGATAAGGACAAGGATCGGAGCAGCGATCGCGTGTCCCATCTTCTGCAGGATCGCTCCGTAGATCTCCACCATACGATCGAAACCGTCATTGAAGGTATCCCAGAATCGATCAAGGAAATTTTTCCTATTCTGCTTCTTCGGCGGCTTGAGAAGGCCGGCACAGAGAGCCGGTGTCAGAGACAGCGCGACGAAAGCGGAAATCAGGACAGAGACAGCGATCGTGAGAGCAAACTGTTTGTAAAGGATCCCCATGATCCCGCCCAGAAAAGCGACCGGTACGAAGACCGCAGCCAGAACGACCGCTACGCCGATAACCGGGCTCTGTACCTTCTGCATCGCAGCGACAGTCGCCTCTTTCGGGCCAAGGTTGTTATAGCGCATTTCATATTCGACGGCTTCGATGACGACGATCGCATCATCGACGACAAGGCCAATGGCCAGAACCATTGCGAAAAGCGTCAGGGTATTGATGGTGAATCCGAGAAGCAGGAAGGAAGCAAAGGTACCCAAGAGCGATACCGGCACCGCGATCATCGGGATGAGCGTGGATCTCCAGTTCTGCAGGAAAATGTACACGATCAGTGCTACGATGAGGAGCGCTTCGACGAAGGTATGCATGACCTCTTTGATGGAGGCATAGATGAAGTCCGTATTATCCATGCAGATGACATAGCTCATGTCATCGGGGAAGCTCTTCGCATCTTCTTTCAGCTTTTCCTTGATCGCACCCAGAGTTTCGAGTGCATTCGCATCATCGGTCAAAGAGAAGGCGAGAATCGCCGACTCCTGTCCCGCCGCACGGGAAATGAAGCTGTAGTCCTTTGCCCCCAGCTCGATACGGGCCACATCCTTCAGGCGAAGCATGGAGCCGTCATCATTGGTACGAAGTACGATATCGCCGAATTCCTTCTCCGTCACAAGACGGCCCTTCGCCGTGATGATGTACTGGAAGGAGGCATTCGGATCGACCGGAGCACTGGAAATGTTACCGGCCGCGATCTGCTTATTCTGCGAAGAAACGGCAGAAATGACCTCGCTCGCAGTGATCTTGTTCTGCGACATCTTCGTCGGATCCATCCAGATACGCATCGCAAAGTCAGAGCCAAATTCCTGTACGTTGCCGACGCCCTTGATGGACTTCAGCTCATCCAGGTAGTTCATGGAGAAATAGTTTTTCAGGAAGACGTCATCATACGTGCCATTCGGTGAGAGAAGACCGACGACGAGTGCCATGTCCCCCGAAGATTTCTTCGTGGTGACGCCGATGGAACGGACTGTATCAGGAAGCCCTGCATCGGCAGCTGTGACGCCATTCTGTACACGGATGGTCGCCATATCCGAGTCCGTCCCCGTCAGGAACTGGACCGAGAGCGAATAGGAGCCATTCGAGTTCGATGTCGAAGACATATTATCAAAACCTTCGGCACCGATGACATTCTTTTCTATGACCTCGGCCACCGTCTGCGCTACGACTTCAGAGTCAGCACCCGGATAGGTCGCATGGACAGAGACCTGAGGCGGCGTGATCTTCGGATAGCGGTCAATCGGCAGTGAGAAAATACAGAGTGCCCCGGCGATCGTGATGACAAGAGCCACGACGATAGCAAAGATAGGGCGTTTAATAAAGAAATTTGCCATAGCTCCTCCCCTTATTTCTTAGCATCTGTCGTGCCATGCTGCGCAGAAACGGCCTTGAGCGCCGCCTGTTCCAAGGCCTCGCGTGTAGTTTCTTCCGGAGCGACTGCCTGTCCGACACGGACTTTATTCTGGCCTTCGACGATGATCTCATCATTTTCATCGATGCCGCTTTCAATGATGGTATAGATGCCATAGGTCGCCCCGAGCTTGACCGCCTTCTGCTGGACCTTGCCATCGACGACGACATCGAGCATATCGCGGTTCAGGAGCTGTACTAGTGCCTTGGTCGGTACCAAAATGCTACCCTTGGCGATTTCTGCATCAGAAACAACGGTCGCGTACATGCCCGGTACGAGCAGATTATCCGGATTGGCATAGGCTGCCTTCATGGTCAGCTGCCCGCCGGTCAGTCCCGGATTGATCTGGACGATCTTGCCGGTCTCCTGATAGATGGAGCCATCAGCAAGGCGAAGCTTCAGGGTATCCCCGAGCGTCTCCGTGCCGCTCTTATTCTTGGTGAGCGAAAGGTATTCGCTCTCCGACATATCAAACTGAACATACAGCGGATCTGCCGAGGAAATCGTGACGAGCGGCGTCTGTCCTGCCGAAGCGAAGGTGCCGATATTCACATCATCCATGGAGAGCGTCCCTGTGAAGGGAGCTGTCACGATGGTATCGGAGAGATTATCCGATGCGATCGCTGCCTGCGACTGGGCTGCTTCGACGACGGCCTGATAGGACTCTGTCGCTGCCTTCTGTGCATCATAGGCCTGCCGGGAAATCGCCCCCGTCGCGATCAGCTGCTCATAGCGGGCGAGATCTCGCTTCGCATTTTCATAGGTAGCCGAAGCCTGCGCGACCTGCGCCTCTGCGGCTGCCAGAGAGGACGAATAAGTGCGCGTATCGAGGCGGAAGAGCGGCTGCCCTTCTGTGACATGGTCACCGCCTTTGACGTATTTTTCCATGACTGTACCGGATACTTTCGCGCGGACCGGCACCTCCTGCAATGCCATAATGGAGCCGGCATACTCTCTCTGGATCGGCGTGTCCGACTTGAACGGTTTGAAAGTCGTGACCTTCATCGCCTGCTGCTGCCCCTGCTGCTGTTTGGCCGACCCGCATCCGCCGGTCATCATGCCGGCGGAAAGCAAAAAGCCTGCCGCCATGGCAGCTGCAAAAAATTTTTTATACTTCATACTCTGCCCCCTTACACATACCACCTTCATCGTGCGGTACTGTAGAAATCGCTAGTAATCGAATATAGATTATAATAGCAAAGAGTTGACTGTAAGTCAAGAAGAGGTTCGTTCAGTTTTCGCAATCACCAGTCACCTCTGATCCCTGACTTCTATTTCACACTCACCCATTCCACCGGCACCTTCACGACAGCTTTGCGAAGCTGCCGGCTGCCGCTTTCTCCCTGGCAGAGCGGGCGATGGAGGTCTTCGGGGAAGAAGACGGCGAAACGGCCTGTCTCAAAGTACACCTTCGACTCCCCTTTGGGCGAAGACTCATAGAAATAGAGGTCACGCTCTGGGTAGCTCTCGATGCACTCTCCCGCTTCGAAGATCGTCTCCACGCCGATCCATTCTACTTCGCCCTCCACTTCATACTGGATGTCGATCATTTTCTTGTGACCTTCGAGCTTTCTATCCGCCGCCGGCTCTGTCACAGGCGACTCCACGCCCATATCGCAGCCATTGATTTTGTACTTTCCATCCGATTGAGCGGCGAAATCAAAAGCCGCAACTTCTTCCAGGCACTCGTAGATGAATGTCGGCAACTGTTTTTTGTAGTCTTCTAAATGTTTGATATCTCCGGTAATCATGGCTATTCTCCTTTACTTTTCTCGTCCACGGAAAGGATCTGACACATGCGTTTCTGTGTTCGTGATTTTCCACGTTCATTGTACACTTTTCCGCGCCCATCCGCCACCGGGCATTTCCTCTCCTGTTATGATTTTTTAAGAGCCACTGGCTTGATCGTTGCTTGTTTTCTCCTACACTTTCAAACAGAGCCTGGAATCCTTCGGCGCGGGCAGCAGAGGATGCAAGAAGGGCTTTGAAAAGCATGGCATGCAGATACATATCAAGCCGGATACTGCGATTGGATCAGCTTTTCCCAATGGAACAGGAAGGATAGAGGCCGGCGTCTCCCACAATAAAACCGCCCTCTTTTCAGAGAGCGGCTTCCAAAGAATACCGATCAAAACTGGATCGCAACCTTACCGAGGACATGATCCACAGGTACGGGTCCGATAAAACGGCTGTCAGAGCTGTGGTTCCGGTTGTCTCCCATGACGAAGACCGTACCTTCCGGCACTGTATAGGAGCCGTCCATAGAGAATTCCATCGGTTCATTGATGTATGGTTCTTCCAGCTTCTCGCCATTGCGCCATACATGGCCTTCCTTAAATGCCAGCGTGTCACCACCCTTGCCGATGACGCGCTTCACCCAGACGTTGTGCTCACGGCTCGAGCGATCAAAGATGGCGATGTAGTTCTTCATCGGTTCTTCCAGATCATCCATCCAGGAGCGTTCGCGATGCGTGCGGCTGTCGATGATGACGATATCCCCATACTCCGGCGTCTCGCGGAAAACGTGGCTGATCTTCGATACGATGAGATATTCGCCATTATTCAGCGTCGGGTACATCGACTGCCCCGATACCTTCGTCGGGACGAAGAGGAAAATATGAATGATCATGGCGATGAAAAGTGCCACAACAATGGAATAAATCCAGTCAAAAATTTCGTGCATGAATGTATGTCTCCTTATTATAAGTGACTTGTGACTTGTCACTAGGGAATGGCTGGTGACTAATCATTGCGACATCCGCTGACCCCACGCTGTCATTTCAAATGAAAGCCAGAGAAATGCTGATGCAGGAAACACGATGGTTTCGATAAACAACGCCCCTATTGTACACCATTCTACGCGGATGGTCTAGGGAATAAAGTGACTAGTAGCTAGTGACTAGCTACTAGGGATTAGGGATTAGCCTCCGTACTTCTCGTGTCGCCAAGCCCCTCATGTCTCACTAGAAGAGAGAAGCCGCTTATCCCCAGTTCATATGAAAACGCAATATCAGTCACCAGTCACTAGTCACTCCAATAGATTCATCGACCGTTTGCCTGAGTGTACACAATGCTGCATACAATTCCTTAAACGGCCGGTCTTCATCCTCTTCCGGTACCCAACGGAAGAATTTATCACCGAATCTGAGCTCCGCACGGGTGAGGCGCTTGATGGGACCATACTTCTCTCTTTCATACGCATTCGTCTGGACGGTCGTCGACTTCGTGTCGGTCACAAACTGCTTCTGCGGAAGCTGGTAAAGAAATGCGATTTCCTTCGCGAAAGTCTCCATCACGTCCCGTGACAGCACCGCCTCTTTCTTGACAGGGACTCCGCTTCGCCAATCATAGCGCACGCAGGCCCCATTTCCAAAATCAAAAGCGTAATCAAACTGCCCGCCCTTTTCTACGAGATAGCCATCGGTGATGGAGAAGCGGAAGCTCCCCTGCAGGATGTCCTCAATGGTTTCTTTCTCGCTGATTTCCTTCTTTTTCAGATGGTCATAAATGCCTTCCCCAGATCCGGCTGCCTTGACCAGCTCATCAAATTGATATTTTGCCACAATGGTTCTCCTCTTATGTATTGACCTTCATTTTACTTTCCGCATGGAATGAGAAATGATGACGCAACGTATCAAATGTATATCGTCTCTCCTGCGTACCTTCATCAGTCATGGTATAATAATAGCATATTTAAGTATGGCACGCAGTAGCGTTTCTTCTACCGCGTGGAATGATCTGTCATGCGGCGCTTTCATGCTTTGACGCGCCGCTTCTCTGTTTTTCATTTCTAAGGAAACACTGATTAAATCGTTGTCTGATTTCATTCTTGGATTTTTATACAGAGCGAGGAATCATCTGACGCGAATAGCGAGCTATTTAAGGAAGATGATGACGAAGCCATGTATAAAAATCCATGTGAAATCCGACTCTGTGATTTAATCAACGTTTCCCTAATTCTCAAACGGGGGCTTTCCATTGCACTATCATAAAAAAATCGGCGCGCTGGCTATGGCATTCCTGATCGCAGGCGGACTCGCTTCGATCGATGCGCGCACCATCCTGCTTGTACCGCAGGATGACCGTCCCGTCTCTCTTGACTACACGGTTTCCACCGCAGAAAAGGCCGGCTACACGGTGCTGACGCCGCCGAAAGGCTATCTTTCCGGGAAGAATTATCAGGGCAGTCCTGATCAGGTCTGGCGCTGGATCGAGCAGCACATGAGCGAGGCCGATGCGGCGGTGATTTCTACGGACACCATCATCTACGGCGGTCTTGTCGACTCCAGAAAGCACAACGAATCGCTCGATACGCTGATGGCACGGGAAAACCGTATCCAGCGGCTTCACCACATGTATCCGAATGTGCCGATCTATGCTTTCGGCACCATCATGAGAACGCCGTATGCTTCAAACAGCGGTGTCGAGCCGTATTACTATGCCAAGTACGGCCACGACCTCTATGTACTCTCCGGCCTGCAGGACAAGATGGATCTAGGCACACTCACAAAGGATGAGGCGGCGGAAATGCTGTCCCTGAAGCTCTCCATCCCGTCCGAATATCTACAGGACTGGTTCAAGCGCCGCACAAAGAACCATACGATCAACCGCCTGCTCCTCAAAGATACCAAGAGCGGCATCTTTGCCTATTTCTGTGAGGGGCATGATGATAACAGCACGAACTCCCAGTCCGCCATGGAAGCTCGGTATCTGGGAAAGGAAAGTGCCAAGCTGTCTCCTAAAGTCTATGGCTCCTTCCCGGGAGCAGACCAGCTTGCCCTGCTCCTCATCGCACGCTATCACAATGACGTGAATCACCTCACGCCGAGCTTCACCTCCATCTATCCCTTAGGCCGCGCAGAGGATACGGTCCCAAGCTATGAAAGCCAGCCCATCGGAAAGACCATCGCTGAGCATGTAGAAGCCGTCGGCGGCATCATGGATCCCAAAGGCCGCCCCGACATCGTACTCGCCGTGAATACCCCCCTCTCCTCCACGGGTGAGTCCGGTCAGTTTTCCAATTACGGCATGATGAAGCCTTCCACCACGGAATTCATGAATCAGGTGAAAGCCGTCATCGATAAGGGCATTCCCGTCTCCATGGTGGACGTCTACTTTGCCAATGGCTCGGACAATACGCTCATGAGCCTCATGAAGCAGCATGATCTTCTCTACAAGGTCGCCGCCTACAATGGATGGAACACGGCCTCCAACACGATCGGCTATGCCATCGCTCAGGCCATCCTCGCGCCGGACATGAGCGAGACAGATCACCGCGATATGCTGACCGAGCAATACATCGACAACTGGGCGTATCAGGCAAACGTCAGGAAGAACATCAACCGCCTGACAGAGCTCGAAAGGACGAATTACATCCCCACCCCGGCCATGAAAGAGGAAATGATCGCCGAGGTGCAGGACTTTGCCAAACGGAAAATGGGACTTGACCCGGCGACGATCTCCGCCGATTTCCCATGGGGACGCCTCTTTGAGATCAATGCCATGGTCTCGCCCACACCGAAATACACCGTCTACCTGACCGCTGCAGAGAAGCAGCGCCGCGCGGAAGAAGCAGCCAAGAAGGCTGCTGAGGAAGCTGCTAAGAAAAAAGCTGCCGAGGAGGCTGCGAAAAAGAAAGCCGATGTCAAAGCGAAAACAGCCGGAAGATCAGACACTGCGATCGCTCCGGAGCAGCCGTCACCGGAAACCTTTTCCTCCGAGAACGACAGCGATGATGTATCGACCATCATCGTTTACAAATAAGAAAAGGGGCTGTGAAGAAATGAATCCTCATTTCTTCACAGCCCCTTTTTACTTTGCTTTCATTTGGTTCAGGGTTCAGGGTTCAAGGTTCAGGTGGCGGCTTCGCCGCCTTTTTTAGAAGATGGTATTCTCGTATCGCAGCCTTCCCCTCTAGGGGAAGGTGCCCCGCAGGGGCGGATAGGGTGACTATGGCATGAAAGACAGCTGGGATAAGGTTTCCCGGTCACTCCTATGAGAGCTGCAAGTCCCCGCGGCAGATTGAAAGCGAAAATGAGATGATCGTTATTTCACATCACCTTTTCTTATTTATGATAAGGTGAGAAGCTTATCCTGTGATAGCTTCGTAAAAGTATTCCCGCATCGTCATTTTCCCCCTGCGCAGAGGATCTTTTTATTCAGGAAAGCCCGCTCTGGTAAGCAACACGGAAAATGGAACTATCATCCGAGGAATCCGCCGAACCATTCCTATCTTCCTATCACCAGCCGTCGCATTTCCTTTGCCGATGTCAGTGCGCTCTTTGAGTCTTCCGTACCGGAGATCATCTGCGCGATATTGTCCAAATGCTGCGCGTCATTGAGGAGTACCGCCTTTGTCGATGTACGGCCATTTTCGATCGTCTTCACGATCTGATAGTGTCGATCCGCTGCACAGGCAGTCTGCGGAAGGTGCGTGATGCAGAGTACCTGAATCGTCTTCGCCAGGCAGGCGATTTTTCTGGCGACCTTGAGCCCCACCTTACCGCTGATGCCGACATCGATCTCATCAAAGATCAGTGTTTGCTGCGAGAGCAGGTGAGAGATCACCATCTCAATGGCGAGCGCAATACGGGAGATCTCCCCGCCGGATGCCGTATCGCGCATGCTGCGGAGCGGCTCACCCGGGTTCGCCGAGAAATAAAATTCCATCTCCTCTGCGCCATTGGGCATCGGGCTCTTCTGGGCGACGAGGTGGAGCTCCATCCGCGCATTTTCCATGCCCATATCCTTCAGCGTCGTGACGACCCCTGTGAGGATTTTCTTCGAGGAGATCATGCGATACCAATTCAGCACCTCTGCCTTCTTCATCAAAAGACCGGTCAGTGATGCATAATTTTTTTGAAGCGCCTCATTGTCATAGATGACTTCCTTCAGCGCCTCATATTCCTTTTTTGCCTTTGCTTCATAGGCGAGCACATCCGAAAGCGTCGGACCATACTTTCGTTTCATTTCAGAGATCACTTCATCTCGGCTCTGCAGCTCATTCAGCTCTTCCTCAGAGAAGTCGGTATCTGAAATGTAGGAATCAAGCCCATTGATGGCATCTTCCAGCGCATACGAGGCACTGTTCAGTGACTCGACGAAGGCTTCCAGCGCTTCGTCATACTTGGAGACCGATGACACCTCACGGATCGCATCCCCGATGGCATCCTGCGGACCATTTTCTGCCGTCAGAAGCTCCAGTGCCTGATGCACCGATCGGAAAATGCGCTCATGGTTCTGGAGGACGGAGAGCTTCTTCTCGATCTCCTCATCCTCATCCGGCAAAAGATGTGCGGAAGAGATCTGGGAAAGCTCCCACTCCAGAATGTCCAGCCGCCGCTCCCGCTCCTGCTTCGCATTCTCATAGTCCTCGAGGGCATCCTTCAGCTTTTTCCACTCCCGGTAGGAATCCTGATAGTCCCTGTAGGCAGCTACCACCTCCGATGTCCCCGAATCCACCATCTTTTCGCAGAAAGGGATGGATAGGAGCTCCATATTGTCATTCTGTTCATGCAGACGCACCAGCATCTTGCCGATCTTCTGGAGCTGTTTGACGGTACAGAAATCCCCATTGATGGTACAGAGACCGCGCCCCGACTTATTCAGCTTGCGCGACAGGATCACCTCGTGCCCTTCACACTCGATCCCAAGCTCCTGCAAAGCAGAGACGATGCTGTCATCCGCATAGAAGATCCCTTCCACTTTGAAGAAATCGGCACCGGTACGGATGAGATCCGTCTTCGCGCGCCGTCCGGTGAGAACCGCAAGAGCATCGATCAGGATCGACTTCCCCGCTCCTGTCTCACCCGTAAAAATCGTGACCCCTTTCGTGAGATCGATCACCGTATCCTCGATGATGGCAAAATTCACGATATGTAAACTCTGCAGCATGGCAACCTCGTTAATTTTTCAAGAGACCCTGAAGCTTTTTGATCATAACCGGTACATCTTCCGGCGTCTTCAGGATCAGGAGCACCGTATCATCCCCCGCCAGTGTACCGATGACCTCCTCTGTCCTGGAATGATCGATGGCAAAGGCGACCGAGGATGCAGAACCCGGCAATGTGTGAAGCACTACCATATTCATCGCACTATCGATCCGGATGACTGCTTCTTGGAAAAGAATCGCGGTGTGACTCTTAGACATCACATTCGGCTTTTCACTCGGGAGCGCATACCGATAATGCCCATCACCATACGGAATCTTGAGAAGCATCAGGTCCTTGATATCGCGGGATACCGTCGCCTGTGTCACAATGATCCCCTCTTTTTTGAGAGCATTTGCCAGCTCTTCCTGTGTCTCGATGATCTGCGACTGAATGATCTCTTTGATTTTCATGATTCTATATCGTTTCATAGCTGTCCTCCTCAAGCAATTCATAAACATACTTTTATGCATAGACTGAAATATCTGCATAAATGAAGCCATACTCCCCGAAAGTATGGAATATACTTTGTATAAATTGTATAGCATTTTATGAATAAGGTCAATGTTTTTTGTATAAACATAAGAAAGCAGTGACCGTCAGCCGCAAGCCGGTCGGATCCGCCCTGATGGATCCGTTTTCGCCCGCTGCTCCTTTTGCGGCAACAAAAAAGCAGCGGCAATGGCCACTGCTTTCCTGTGAATTATCTATGTCTATATAAGTGGAAAAATTTTTAATTATTTCAGACGCAGGCCCAGTTTAGCACCGAGAGCTCTGTAACGTTCAATATCGCTGCGACGCAGGTAGTCGAGCATGTTTCTTCTCTGGCCGACCATTTTCAGCAGTCCGCGACGGGAATGATGATCCTTTTTGTGGGATTTCAGATGTTCGGTGAGCAGAACGATTCTCTTGGTGAGGATAGCGATCTGAACTTCCGGAGATCCAGTGTCACCTTCATGGGTGGCATACTGTTCGATGATTTCTTTCTTCAGTTCGGTTGTAAGCATAATAGCCTCCTAAAATAACACATGAGCTGTATCTAAGTCGCCGCCGGAGATACGTGCCACTGGGATACAGTATTCACAACGATAATTATTATACATGGAAATCAAGGAAAGTGCAAGGGGAATTACAGGTTCAGAGTTAGCCCCTTGGGCGTGCCGTCCCTTGATTGTGTATGAAAGCTTTGTTCGCCAGTTAGGAGTTAGGAGTGCTGGTGCGGCGCATGAAAAAATAGAAGCGCCGCGAGTAAAAATAATGGCGATGCCCGAGGGTTGTATGTAGTCACCAGTCACTAGCTACCAGTCACATGAGGCTCCCAATCCCTAGCCACTAATCCCTAATCCCTGCTTTCAAACTTAACCCTTGTGGCGTGCTGCCCTTTGATTCCGTTTGAAAGCCTCGCTTGCATGAGAAATTAGAAATGAGAAATGGTGGTGCGTCGCATAAAAATATGGAAGCGCCGCGGAATTTTGATAGTGCTTCGCGCTATCGTCATCCCGAGCGAAGCCGAGGGATCTTTCTTGAACTGCTGTCAGTATCCCATAAGCACCGGCAGGGAAACGACGCCTTGGTGCTACATATTTCTGCTTTCACGCATCCTTCGTTTAGCGGTCTGCAAAAAAGATTTCTCGCTTCGCTTGAAATGACGATACGAGAGTCTGATGTCTCCTAGTCTCCAGTCACCAGTCACTAGTCACACTAAACCTCAAAAGCCCCTCTGCACCAATGGCAGAGAGGCTTTCCCTTTATCCCAGAGCGACGCGGTCACTGACCGTACCACTGGTCTCTTCGAATTTCTTCAGCAGATCTTCGATGGTGAGGTTTTTCTTTTCTTCCGGTGTGTAGTCCGCGATGATACGACCGCTGTTCATCATGATGAGACGGTTGCCGTATTTCAGCGCGTCTCTCATGTTGTGTGTGATCATCAGTGTCGTCAGATGCTGTTCAGTGACGATCTCATCGGTGATTTTCAGCACCTTGGACGCTGTCTTCGGGTCGAGAGCGGCTGTCGGTTCATCAAGAAGAAGGATGTCCGGCTTTTTCATGGTCGCCATGAGCAGCGTGAGAGCTTGGCGCTGCCCGCCAGAAAGAAGTCCGATGCGGGTGCCGAGGCGATCCTCCAGACCGAGATCCAGACGGGCCACCATGTCTCTGTATTTCTCATGATCTCCTGCGGAAAAAGCCCATTTCAGACGGCGGCTCTCCCCTCTTCGGGAAGCGAGCAGAAGATTCTCTTCGACCTGCATGCCGGCCGCAGTGCCTTTCAGCGGATCCTGAAAAACGCGGCCGATATACTTCGCTCTCTTGTATTCGCTGACGCGGGTGACGTCCGTGCCATTGATCTCGATCGTCCCTGCATCGGGAATATACGCGCCGGCGATGGCATTAAGAAGCGTACTCTTGCCCGCGCCGTTGCCGCCGATGACGGTACAGAAATCACCGTCATTCAGAGTGAGCGACAGACCATTCAATGCTTTCTTTTCATTGCTGGTGCCCTTGAAGAAGGTTTTGCTGATATTGGTAACTTTTAACATAGGATCAGCCTCACTTTCCGACATTGACTTTGCCTTTGATCATTGGCGCAGCCAGTGCAAGGACAACAATAATAGCAGTAAAAAGCTTCAGGTCATTCGGCGGCATGCCCATATAGAGGACGACAGCGATGACCACACGGTAAATGACGGAGCCGAGGATGACGGCAGCGAGAGAAGCAGAGAAGCTGTCGACGCCAAGAATGACTTCGCCGATGATGACGGATGCGAGCCCGATGATGATGGTGCCGATGCCCATGCCTACGTCAGCAAAGCCGTTGTTCTGTGCAACGACCGCGCCGCAGAGACCGATGAGGGCATTCGAAATGAAAAGACCGATGATGATCATGGTATCGGTATTTACACCCTGGGCGCGCACCATCTGTGTATTATACCCGGTCGCGCGGATGCACATGCCAAGCTCTGTACCGAAGAACCAGTAAATGAAAGCACTGCAGAGGAAAAGCAGCACTGCCGGCACGAGGAAGGCCGCGACAGAGTTGCTCACATGCAGGAGGCTCGCCGTGGTAGAGAAGATGGTGTCCACACGAAGCAGGGAAATATTCGCTTTCCCCATGACGTGCAGGTTCACCGAGTAGAGCGCGATCATAGTCAGGATCCCTGCCAGGATGGCCGGGATCTTGAGCTTCGTGTAAAGAATACCGGTCACTATACCGGCCAGAAGACCGCCGAAAGCACCGGCTGCAATGGCAAGCCATGGCGAAGCACCGGCTGCGATCATGGATGCTGCGATAGCACCGCCCAGCGGGAAGCTGCCTTCGCAGGTCATATCCGGTACATCCAGTACGCGGAAGGAAAGAAATACGCCGATGGCCAGGATGGACCACATGAGCCCTTGGGCAACGGTGGAAAATACTAAATCTGCCATGTAAATTCAATGCTCCTTTTCTGCTATGCTACGGAATAAAATCAAAGGGAAATCCATCCGATGAACTTCCTTTAAAGGCGTACGCCCTATGCTGCGAACGACCGAGAACGATCAATAAACAGCCTTTTTTTACGGTCTTGCCGGCTGTCCATCATAAAGATAGAGCTTTCTGCCGCGCTGCCAGATGTCACCGGGGAGTGGAATATTGAGTGCATTCACCTGTCTCATATTGATGACAAGATCCGGATCGTGCTGCTTGGTGATGAGGATGTCCTTCGGGATCTTTTCTCCCGCAAGAAGCCAGCAGGCCATACGCCCGCCGGAGAATCCCATGCGGTAATAGGACGGAGACACGGAGAGGACTGCTCCGCGGGAAACCATTTCGTTCTGCTCGCCAATGATCGGCACCCAGGCGTCTGTGGCGATCTTCACCATTTCATCAAAATGGGCAAGAATCATCGGATCTTCCGGCATATAGACGCATTTGACCTGAGAGATCAGGTTTTCAAACTGCGGCCCTGCTTTTTCGCTGTCGTTATACTTGATCTCCACCAGCTTCAGCTGCTTCTGTTCTGCGACGGCGCGAAGCATCTTGACCTGCTTTAGAGCCCCCTCATCCTTGGGATTGTAAATAACGCCCATCGGATCGAGCTTCATGAAGCGCGATGCCATTCGCACCTGATTCACGACCTGCGGATAGTCGCTGATACCGGTGAAGTTTTCATGGTCTTCGAAGTCTTTGTCCTTCTGGAAATAAAGAACGCCGACGCCGACGACAGGGATGCTCTTCGTCACCTTTGCGGCCGCTTTGGCTGATGGAGTGCCGATGGCAATGATGAGATCCTTCTTGCTGCGGACGAATTGATTCACCGCGCTCTTCACTTTGCGTTCACTGCCAGCTGCTTTGACGAGCTCGACCTTCATATTCTTTCCGTCCTGATAGCCGCCGGCTTCAAGAGACGCCATGACGCCTTCGAGCATCTTATCCTGCTCGGGCAGATCGTCCGACTGCAGGATACCGATGCTATAGACTTCCTTTCTGGCGATCGGGACCGGCGGATTTTCATCCACGGGTACCGGTCTGTCATTATAAAGGAGAATAGCCATCGCGATATTGCAGATGGCAAAAATGAGCATGAGCCACCACAGCTGTTTCAGTTTCGAAGCCAATGAGGTTTTCCTTTCTCTTTTATACAAGGAAAAGTAACCTCTTCCTCTTTCACGGAAAAGGTTACTCCTTTGTATGCCTTACTTATACACCGGGAACATGCAAACCGTATCTCCCGGCAAATGCCTGCTTAAGGTAATTCAGCGTTTCCTTACTACTACATCATTTCCGCGCGGTCCAGAACCGACTGCGGGATGGTGATGCCAAGTGTTTCCATTTCTGCTTTATTGATGTAAAGTTTCGATTTGTCAGCGCCTTCGACAGGGAAATCCTTTACCTTTTTATTGCCCTTCAGGATCTCTGCTGCCATCTCACCTGCTCTGTGACCGATATCATAGAAGCTGATAGATTCCGAAGCAAGGACGCCGGACTTCACATGCCCCACCTCTGCACCATAGACCGGGATCTTTTCCTTATTCGCGACGGCCATCAGTGTCGGAATGGATGAAGCGATGATATTATCCGTCGGAACGAAGATCGCATCGACCTTGCCTCCAAGGAAGCCCTCAGCCACCTGCTGCACATCATTCACCGAGTTCACCGTGAGCTCGACGACTTCGATGCCAAGCGGCTGGCAAGCCTTTTTCAGTCGATCGGCCTGAATGACGGAGTTGATTTCACTGGAATTGTAAATGATACCGACTTTCTTTGCATTCGGCTGGATCTCATGAATGAGTGCCACCTGCTTATCCAGCGGACCTCTGTCGTGGGTCCCTGTGATATTGCTGTCCGGCGCTTTTTCCGACTTCATGAGCTTCGCATTTTCGAAATCAGCGATCGCCGTACAGATGATCGGGATCTTGTCCGTCGCATTCGCCATCGTCTGCGCTGCCGGTGTAGAGATCGCGCAGATCAGGTTGTAGTTCCCGGAAACGAAGCGATTGGCGATCGAACGTAGATTCGACTGGTCGCCCTGGGCATTCTGCTGATCGATATCGACCTTGTCTTTCAGCCCCTGTTCATTCAGTGCATCGACAAAGCCTTTGTTCGACTCATCCAGTGCCGGGTGCTGCACGATCTGTACCACCCCGACCTTCATCTTCGCATCACTCTTGCCGCCGTCACTGCCGCCGCAGCCTGCAATGAGACCCGCAGCCATCAGCCCGCAAAGACCTGCTGCCAAAATTTTCTTCCATTTTTTACCTGCCATTCTACTTTTCCTCCATTTCTATTTTGCAAGCACATGACCCTCCATCCGCCTCCGAAAATACCATCCTACGTCTTGCTTACCAGCGGTTGCGTCTTGTACTATGCATTGGGTTAAAGAAATTATAACACACGGGCATAGATTTGGAAAGAGAAATGGGGCTTACGGCATGGGGAAGCCATTCATTCATAGGAAGCCGCCTTACAAGCCCTGCCCCCAAAGCCCTTTCCCCTCCTCCCCATTCATGGTATGATTAAGCCGCAAATATATTAGCAAAGAAGGTTTTCCCATGACAAATGATACCCCCATCCCGACGTCCAAGCCCGCCAAAAAGAAGCTGCTCCACATCGAATTTTTGCGCTTCCTCTGCATCTGGCTGGTCATGTTCACCCATAGTGCGACCGAAGGTTTCTCTATTTTCATTCACCGCCCCGAGTCGCTCTTTTATCCTTTCTACCTCGCCGTCCCCTTCTGGGTAAAGACCGCGGTGCCTATCTTTTTCATGATCTCGGGCGCACTGCTCCTGGGACGCGAAGAGCCGATCTCCACCATCTTCAAGAAACGCATCTGGCGCTTCCTTCAGGTCATCTTTGTCTTCTCTCTCATCAACTATGTCTGGTTCTACCATAATCTCCCCCTCACCATCCCCGGGCACATCGCGAAATTCTTCACGATGCTCTACTCCTCGCAGATGGCAACTGCCTATTATTTCTTATACATATATATAGGCTTTCTTCTGATGCTCCCCATCTGGAGAAAACTGGTGAAGGCCATGACGGAGGATCTCTATCTCTACCTCATCGGGCTCAATCTTTTCTTCGTTGGCTGCGTGCCTGTCATTTCCTTTCTCATTTTCAAGGGCAGCGCGGAGATGAACTACTTTGTAAATCCTCTACTCGCGATCAGCGAACCGTCTTTCTACTTTCTCATGGGCTACTGGATCGAACATGTACTTCCCGACACATGGCTCACGAAGAGAAATCTTGCAAGACTAGGGCTTATCGCCATCATCGGCACCGCCATAGCCGGCTTCATGACCTACTACCACGGCATATGCGCCGGCGGCATGACAGAAGCCATCTCCGAGCGCTTCTACGACTCCTTCCTCTTCCTGAATACCGCCTTCGTCTTTTGCCTCACCCGCTGGTACTTCATGACCCACCACATCTCCGATGCTTGGTCGCGCCGCCTCGTCTTCCTCGGAGGTATTTCTTTCGGTGTCATGCTCTTCGAAGAAATCACAAGGAATCTCACCCACATCATCCTCTCCCGCGTTCTTCTGGTCTACCTCTACCGCTTTCCCTTCTTTGATGCCGTCCTCTGGATCACTCTTGCCTACGCACTCGGTGTGGTGCTGACGTGGGTCATCAAGAAGATCCCGTATTTCAGAAAACTGATCTGATGAAATTCGCTGCTTATATAGGTAATGAATATTCAATGGGAACCCCAATCCCCTCTAAAATATGTTGCCGCGCAGTCGCTACACGCTCAAAAAAGGAGCTGTGAAGAAATGAATCCTCATTTCTTCACAGCTCCTTTTTGAGTGCTTTTAACAAGTTCTATTTCTTGCCTTCGACAAATAATGAAGATGAGCGTACGTTAGGAGAGTGTTTTATCTTGCGATAGATGAAATGGCAGATATTAGCTTTTCTGAGTCTATGCTGATACTTATTGAAGCAATGACAAACAGCATGAAAGAAATAATTTATGTTACTGATGAGCAATTAGTAAAAATATTAGCAGTGTTTTTAAATAAACTTCCTGGTTTTATGAAAGCAAGCTTACATCGCATAGCTCAATGTTAGATTATATTTTTATCTACTGTATCTGGTTATACTGTGCAAGTTTTCGAGCTTTTTTATATGGGAAGTTTGAGTTTCTTATACGTTTTATCTGTCTTTTTGTCAAATCTGGATCATGATCTGCTAGGAAATATGTGCAACTTGTTCTTGCAATTTACGTCCATAATAGATAACCTCAAATTATTAGCTTTAGTAGATACCGTCAGCAGCTTTTATTATCAGCTTGACAATTAAGCCACAGTATTATAGAATATTCTTGATTTTAGTTTGAATTCAAACCAAAATAACAAGAAAGGATTGACTCATATGAACATTAAAGCTTTTTTAAGCACTCTTGCTTTAAGCACAGCTCTGCTGACATTTTCTCATAACACCCCTGTCTTTGCAGTCGAACAAAACGCAGCTCCTGCAATTCAAGGCACACCTACTATAAATTTAGAGCTGAAGGACACCTCGCGTCCCTTCGTACAGCTTGTTTCCAACGTAGTCTACGCTCAAGTTCCCGATCGCGGCTACATCAATAAACCGCTGACTATGCACCTTGTAATACCGCAGGACAAAAAGCCGCATCCGGTAATTTTATATATCAACGGCGGCGGCTTTATTAATGCCAACAAGGATGGTTACATGCAGCAATGGCTTGACCTGGCTGAGCATGGCTATGTTGTTGCCAGCATGACATATCGCGTTGCACCCACCTCCACCTTCCCGGCACCCTTGGAGGATGTAAAATCCGCAGTGCGCTTTCTGCGTGCCAATGCCGAAAAATTCCATATCGACGCTGAGCACATCGGCGTTTTCGGCGGCAGCGCAGGTGGTTATCTTGCTGCTATGGCCGGAACAACTAACGGCGTCAAAGGCTTTGACAAAGGCGAAAACTTAAGCTACAGCAGTGACGTACAGGCAGTAGTTGATGTTTACGGCGTTTCCGACGTTACGAAAATCGGTGCAGATTACAGCGCAGCTGTGCAAAAAGCTCATGAGAGTGCGGCAGCCACCGAAGCACTGTGGGTGAACGGCTCCCCCGTTTTCGGCGGTAAGGACGGCGGTATCATGGCCAATCCGCAAGGTGCCAAAGCTGCCAATCCCTTAACATATATCAGCAAAAAAACCGCTCCCTTCCTTTTGATGCACGGTGATGCCGATGTCCTCGTATCCCCCAGCCAAACCGAGCTTTTGCGCGCTGAGCTTGCCAAGCACAATATTGAAGCAACACGTTATCTTGTAAAAGGAGCAGCGCACGGCGGTCCGTACTGGGTACAGCCGGAGATTATGGATATCGTCATTGCATTTTATGATAAGCATTTGAAAAAATGAGTAAGGAAAAATTACATTTATTGCTTTTAGAAGCCTTTTTGCGTTCAAATCGCCGCCTTTCCCAACAATTACCGCAGGCAGGTTTGTTACCAGGGCAACCAAAAATCCTGGAATTTTTGCTTGAGCATAACGCTTCCACACAAAAAGCTGTCAGCGAAGGCTGCTTCCTTGACAAGTCTACTGTAACAACTTTATTAAAGCGTATGGAAAAGGATATGCTGATTTATAAGCAAGCACATCCTACAGACCAACGCTCCAGACTTATTTCCCTAACAGAAAAGGGCAAAGAAAAAGCTCTCTGGGTTCAGCAATCATTAAATGCTATTGATGAAGCGGAATTCGCCTCTATCCCCAGCACCGAACGTGAACAATTTTTAGCTACACTCGATAAAATAATTGCCAATCAAAAAAAGTGGTAACTAAAGATTACAAAACAAAAGAGGCTGGGACAAAAACCAGCCTTAAACAGAAAAAACAGTGGAGTTTTACCGTCAGGTAAATTTCCACTGTTTTTTGTGTCATTTGCTAATTCAAATTTGTGAAGCTCATTCTGAATTCTTGCATCTTTAGCTAAAGGTCTTTCTTCAATGGTGGTGCCATCCGGAGATACATATATATGTTACCCTTGCAATATAAAAAGCCTGTCAAGTCCGATAAATGCTAGTATTTACGACTTAACAGGCTTTAAATTATTTCTTACCTTCGACAAAGAGCATATTGTTGTTGCGTTTTACCAGATTGTACATCAGTGCATTGACGCAGGAGGCGACGATGGAGCTGCCGCCCTTGGTGCCACGGACAGTGATGAAGGGGCAGGGCGCACGACGGACAAGCTGCTCTTTCGAGTCAGCGGCGCCGACGAAGCCGACAGGGATGCCGATGATGAGTGCCGGTTTGATGCCGTCTTCTTCGACCATACGGATGGCTTCATAGAGAGCGGTCGGAGCGTTTCCGACGGCGATGATAGAACCATTGAGATCGGTGCCGAAGGAGTTCATCGCTGCCATGGAGCGAGCGATGCCTTTCTCTTTGGCAATGGCTGCGATTTCCGGATCGGATACGCGGCAGAATACCTCACTGCCAAGCGCATGCAGGGCATTCTTATTGATCCCTGCTTTGACCATATTCACATCGGTATAGATGTTGCAGCCCTTGGCGAGCGCTTCGATACCGGCAGCGACAGCGCCTTTGCTGGTCTGGATGAGATGCCCGTAGTCTACGTCGCCGGAGGCGTGAATCATACGGGAATAGACCGTCACTTCTTCCGGTGTGAGGTCGATGTCCATGATGAATGGATTGATGAGATCCATACTTTTATCTTCGATGGCCTTAGGGCTCTTGATGAAATCCATAGTGTTCCTCCATATAGTTGAGAACGCCTTCTACGGTCGAGAAGACCACAGCGCCGTCCAGTTTTGCTTTCGGTTTATCGATAACGATGACGGAAATCCCAGCGTCCATCGCGGCTTTGAGCTTCGTATCGCTGCCGCCGATGAGACCGCTGTTCTTGGTGACCATCACATCGGCGTGATAGTCATGAATCATGGCAAGATTCATTTCATAGGAGAAGGGGCCCTGCAGGGCGAGAATGTACTTGGCTCTCATGCCAAGGTCTTCACACATTTTGATCACATTCGATGTCGGCAGCACACGCGCCCAGATCTCCTTGCCTTCCAGCGCTTTCGCCTGAACGAAGGTAGCAAGTGTCTTGGATCCGGTCGTCAAAAGGATGCTTTTTCCGAGCTGACCGGCAAGGTCCGCCGCTTCGAATTCATCTTTTGCGTGATAGAGCTTGTCATAGTCAGGGAGCGGGATCTCCGCGCGCTCATAGCGTACGTAGTCGATCCCTGCCTTGGTACAGGCCGCGCGGGCAGTCTCAGAAACGATCGCCGCATAGGGATGGCTCGCATCGAGGATGAGCGAGATGCCTTTTTCCCTGATGACACGGAGCATGTCTTCTTCCCGGAAGCGCCCTACTTCGATGTCGAGCCCTTTATGTGCGGCGAGCACTTTGCCGTACTGGCTGACAACGGTCATAAGGATCTCACGGCGCTCCCCTTCCGGCTTGGACTGTTCTCGGTCTGCGAGTGCAGCACCGATTTCTCGGCCGTCCTGTGTTCCGGAAATGATCCAGATCATGCTTTGTATCCTCTTGGTGTGATCATTTTTCCGTCAGCGACGAAGGTGGTGCTCTTGCCGATGATGACGGTGGACTGCATGTCGACATGTTCTTCCGGCAGTTTTTCCAGTGTGGAGATCGTCCAGTTCATGCCCGGACGTCCTGCTTTTCTGACGATGCCTACCGGTGTTTCCGGCTTTCTATACTGAAGCACGATGTCGCGGATCTCATCGAGGTAGGTCGCGCGGCCGCGGCTCTTTGGATTGTAGATGGCGATGACGAAGTCACCTTCCGCGGCGAGCTTCGCTCTGTTTTTGATCTGTTCCCACGGGGTCATCAGATCAGAAAGACTGATGACGGCATAGTCATGCATGAGCGGAGCGCCGAGCGCCGCAGCAGAGGTATTTGCTGCCGTGAGTCCCGGGATAACCTCACACTCCGGACGCGCTTCCTTCGGAAGCTTCTGGATGAGCTCGAGCACAAGACCGGCCATGCCATAGACGCCCGGGTCTCCGGAGGAGATCACAGCCACCTGATGGCCTTCTGCCGCCAAATCGACAGCCTTCTGGCAGCGATCGACTTCCTGACGCATGCCATTTCCGACGACCTCTTTGTCCTTGATGAGGTCTTTCACGAGAGCAATGTAGGTGTTATATCCCACGATGATATCGGAAGCTTCCATGGCCTTGATGGCCTTCGGTGTCATTTCTTCTTCATGGCCCGGTCCAATGCCGATGACCCGGATAGTCCCAGGGCAATCGCCACCGTGGCACTGACAAACTTCGTTTTCGGCAGAAGCGTTTTTCCCTTCATTGATTCCATTAACGCTGCTGATTGACATACGTTTCCCACTCCTATCGTTTTCTCTACAAATTTTGAACTTTCTAAATGATACTCTTCCGCGATCTTTTTAAGCTCCTCTGCTTTGTAAAAATGGATCGGAAGATGCATGGAACTGGCAAAATCAAGCAAGCCCTTTTCATCCGCTTTCGCATCGACGCTCGCAAGCGATGCTACCTGATACGGGTAAGCCCCTGCCTGAGCAAGTGCTGCGGTGAATGCGCTCTGCACCAGCTCTTCGGAGGTGCCGCGCTTGCATCCGATGCCGACGAAAAGATTCTTCGGACGAAGGCAGACGAAAGGCTTCTTCACAGTGATCGTTTTTTCGGTAATGACAGCGCATGCGTCAAACGCATTGGCATCCAGTCGGTCTAAGGGCTCCGTGCGGATCCCTTTCTCTTTGAGGCGCGTCGCTATGGATGCGCTCCCTTCGACTGTCTCATCCAGAAACCATCGGAATGTGCGCCCTGCTGCGATGACGGTATTCACAGGCTTCAAGGCCGCAAGCGGCTCGACACGCATCATCAGCTCGCGGGCGATATCATCCGGCGCGCGGCGGTCATGGACATCGGTCGCCGTCGTGATGACGGGATCGGCTCCCACTGCCGCCGAGACTTCTCTTGCCCAGGCATTTGCCCCGCCCAGGTGTCCGGAGAGAAGGGAAATACAATGTTTCCCGCACTCATCCATGACGAGTACCGCAGGATCGGACGCCTTGCTCACTACATGCGCTGCGATGGCGCGGACCGCAATGCCGGAGGCCATGATGAAAAGGATCCCATCATAGCAGGAGAAGATATCCGCCGTGAGCGCGAGCGTGCGGGTAAAATACACGGCTTCTTTGCCGCTCGCACCGTCTTTTCTTTCATACAGAGTCCCCTCACCGGAAATGCCCGCCTTCACGCGCACCCCCAGCTGGGCTCCTTCTTTGGATACAGAAACAATAGCGTACTTCATGTGATACTCTCCAGGGGATAAGGGTTCAAGGTTCAAGGTTCAGGGTTCAGGGTTAGCCCCTGAGGCGGCTCGCCCCTTGATTACGTTTGAAAGCCTCGATTGAATGATAAATTAGAAATGAGAAATGCGAAATGCGAAATGGTAGTGCCATGAGCTGGCATTCCAGTCACTAGTCACTTGAGCCTCCTAATCCCTAGCCACTAATCCCTAGTCACCAGAAGACTCTAATCCCTAGGGAAACGCTGATTTTCGCAAAGCCTCATCCGAATACACGGAAATCGCCCCTATTCCCCCCCCGCTTTCCTTACTCTCCATCTGTTCCTTTGCGGAACATGGTGGTGAACTTGCTGTCGTAAAGCTTGGAAAGTTCATAATCGGTATCAAGGACCTTGCCGACGACGATCATGGCCTGACGGACGACGCCTGCCTGATGGAGAATGTCTGCGATGGTATCAATGGTGCCGCGGAAAATACGCTGGTCAGGCCAGGTCGCTCTGGCTACGATAGCGACCGGGGTATCTCCCGGATAGCCGCCCTCTTTCAGGGTCGCCATGACCTGATCGATCGCCTGGACAGAGAGGAAAATGCACATGGTTGCCTGATGTGCGGCAAGAAGCGCGAGCTTTTCCTTCGGCGGGACCGGTGTGCGGCCTTCCATACGGGTGATGATAACGGTCTGAGAAATGCTCGGCAGGGTATATTCCTGTTTCAACGCAGCTGCTGTCGCAAGGAAGGAGCTGACGCCCGGGACGACACAAAACTGATCTTCTTTGATCCCTGCTGCGCGCAGACCGTCCATCTGTTCCTGGATCGCACCGTAAATGGCCGGATCGCCAGTGTGCACACGAGCCACCATTTTGCCTGCTTTGAGCGCATCGATCTCCACCTTCAGCACTTCATCCAGATTCATGGTCGCACTGTTGTAGATCTCTGCATCTTTTCTGCCGTACTTCAGGATCTCCGGATTCACAAGAGAGCCGGCGTAGATGATGACATCCGCCTCTGCGATGAGACGCTGTCCCTTCACCGTGATGAGCTCAGGATCTCCAGGGCCTGCGCCAATGAAATACAATTTTCCCATAATAACTTCCTCCTCAATGTTTGATTGCTGTAAATATGAAAATGGGGCTCATCGGATCATAGAGATGATACCGTCCCAGTTTTCTCAGTCGATTGATCTGCATTTCGAAGCCTTCCAGCTCGAAAGGACGATCCGCGAATTCCTTCACCACTTCCCCCGTCGTTTCCACGGTGACAGCGGTAAGGATGATGCGTCCGCCCGGAGCGAGCAGCGCTTCACATCGATCCAGGATCTCATGCATATTTCCGGAAGACCCGCCGATGATGATCACATCCATCTTCGGCAGCTCTTCCATCGCCTCCGGCGCTGTGCCGGCTATGGTATGGATATTCCGGCAGCCGAACTTTTCCGCATTTTTCCGGATCAGCTCGATCCCCTCCGGATTTCTTTCTATCGAATACACAGCCCCCTTGGGGCAGCAGAGCGCTGCCTCGATGGATAGAGAGCCTGTCCCTGCACCGATGTCAGCCACTATATCGCCAGGCTGAATGGCGGCCTTCACCATGACCATCGCACGGATCTCCGCCTTCGTCATCGGTACCTTTCCCCGAATAAACTCCTCATCTTTGATGCCAAACTGCATTTATCCCATCACCACCATGACTGATTCACCATAGCCTTCCAGATGCGACAATTCCTCAAGAGTCGAATCCGAAAGATGCTGATTCTCATATGAAATATGCTCGGCCGCGGCAGCGCGCGTCTCCTTCGGCCAGCCCTTGTCCATCAGGTATCTTGCGATATAGGCCGGATCATGCTCATGATCCGTCAGAAAGGCCAGCTTTCGTCCGGGCATATAAGACGTATCCTTCTCTTCCGGCACGCGGCCATGGAAAGACAGCCACAGCGCTCCCTGCCAGGGTTCTTTGACAAGAGCGAAGCAGGCCTGCACAGAAGAAATCCCCGGGATGACTTCGATCGGATGCTCCGGAAACCGCTTCTTGAGCCACGGAAGCAGACTGTAATAGCCCGGATCCCCGCTCACCATGACGACGACATCATCCTTCTTAAGCGCCTCCTCCAGCCAGTCCGCCAGCAAAGAGAGCTTGCCTGTCACCGGATATGTTTCCTGAGAAGGCTTCGCATAGTCAGAAAGCGCGCGGCGGCCGCCCACGAGGTAGTGCGCCCCCTCGATGGCTTTCTGCGCCTTCGGCAGGATATAGTCCGGATCTCCCGGCCCGATCCCCGCTACGATCAATGTATGCTCCATTGTTCCTCCTCCAGAATCTCCTTCGCATGGCTGCTGACTGCCTGCACCGTGCCATCCATCGCCGCAAAAATCACGCCGACCCTGGCCTTACCGAAAATATAGCGTTCCGAGCGCACCTGCGCCCTCTCCGCCATCTGCTGGTAAATCATATCCAGTCCTTCACGATGCACGACCGCTGCCGCGCCATCCGTCGTCGTACAGCACATGATCTCACGCACCGTATCTGTCGTTGCCCCATTCATGGCCGCATACGCCGCCATCGTCTCCATACGGCCGTCACTATTGCGATTGTACGTATGGAAACTGCCTGACGCCACCTTGACCAGCTTTCCCATATGGCCGATGAGCAGCATCTTTTGGAAACCGCCTGCGATACACTGCTCCATCATGAAGCCGATGTAATTGCTCGTCTCGATGATCGCATCCGACGGAATACCCATGATCTTCGCCGCTGTCTCACCGATACGGCCGGGACAAAGGACCGCCGTGCGGATCCCGCTCGCATAGACCACCGGCACCTGCGGCGCCAGCGATTTCTTGTACGCCTCCTCACTCATCGGCTTCACGATCCCTGTCGTTCCCAGGACCGAAATCCCGCCGACGATACCCAGCGAAGGATTCAGCGTCTGCTTTGCCAGCTCCTCCCCCTTCGGGATAGAAACCGTCACGATACAGCCATGATCCTTGCCGATGAGCTCCTCATACACATAACGCAGCATGATCTGCGGACCCGGATTGATGGCGGGTCGTCCCACCTTCACCTGCAGCCCCGGCTTCGTCACCGTACCGACGCCCTTTCCCGCACGGAGCGTAAGACCCGGCGTATCCACCAGCTCTACGGTCACGACGATCGGCGTCCCATGTGTACAGTCCAGGTCATCGCCCGCATCCTTAAGGCAAGTCGCGATGCCCGTCCGCCCATGTGCCTCGGCCGACTCCACCGGGATCGTGAGCTCCGTCCTTTGCGGCGAAAGGACCGTCACCTGCTTTGGAAATTCTCCTCGCATAGCCAGGATCGCTGCCTTCATCGCCCCCGTCGCCGTTGCGCCGGTGGTATGCCCTTCCCGGAGCGTCTTCGCCATCATTTCCTCTGCGTTCATAACTCCTCCCATACATAAAGGTTCAACGGGTTCATTCGGTTCACGGTGCAAGGCAAATGCGACGCCGCACCATTCAAAGCTGAGCTTCGTCACACCTGTGAAAGCCCCTGCCCCCGCAGAGCCTTTTTATCTGTAATTCACAAACTGCAGATCCGCCGGAATGTCCTGCTGCTTCAGGAACTGGATGCACTCCTGCAGGCAATCCTTATCCTTGCTCGATACACGCACCTCATCCCCATTGATCTTGGCAGCGACCTTGATCTTCGAAGCCTTCACACGCTTCACGATATCCTTCGCCATATCCGAAGAGATCCCGTTCTGCAGCGAGAGTACCTGACGGACCGTCCCGCCGGCTGCCGCTTCCTTCTTCTCTTCCTTCAGATTCTTGAGGGAGATCCCGCGCTTCACGAGCTTCCCATGAATGATATCCTTCACCAGCTTCAGCTTGAAATCATCATCGCCGATCAGCGTGATCTTGTCCTCGTCAAGCGTGACCGAGCTCTTGCTGCCCTTGAAATCATAGCGCGTGCCGATCTCCTTGGACGCCTGATTCACAGCATTTGCCGCTTCCTGCAGATCCGTGCGGCATACCACATCGAATGAATAATCTTTTGCCATTATAGACCTCCTTGGGGGTTGTAGTGACTTAGTGACTAGTGACTGATGACCGGGGATCGAGATCCAATAAGAGCCTTCCCCGATGAGCAATACATGAATACCGCTTCCTCATCCTTCTTTTTTACATACTCTATTATTGTACCATACTTTCGTATGAAATTTGAAAATTTCTAAAAATTTCAATTCATTCCGGATGCTTTGAGGGAGCAAAACGGCTGGCCGGAAATGTGATCCCCGACCAGCCGTTTTAGAAAATCCATCAGAACTTATATGTCACGCTGATGTTGCCGTTATACCCCTTATGCTGCCCCGCATAGTCGCTCGCATTCATTGCCATGCGCCAGCGCACGCAAAAAAGGCGAAGTGAAATAACGATCATCTCATTTTCGCGTTCCATCTGCCGCGGGGAACTTGCAGCTCTCATAGGAGTGACAGGGAAACCTTATCCCAGCTGTCTTTCATGCCATAGTCACCCTATCCGCCCCTTTCGGGCTCCTTCCCCTAGAGGGGAAGGCTGCGATACGAGAATACCTTCTTCTAAAAAAAGGCGGCGAAGCCGCCACGAGAGCCCTGAACCTTGAACCCTGAACCAAATGAAAGCAAAGTAAAAAGGGGCTGTGAAGAAATGAGGATTCATTTCTTCACAGCCCCTTTGCATCAGCTATGATAAGATGCTGATTTATTTTTCTTCTTTCTCAGCGAGCTGTTTTTCCAAACGGCGGATCTTTTTCATCAGTTCCGGCAGGTGCGAGAGTGCAGCCTCGACTCTTCCCCACTGGGCGTGGGTCCTCGCCGGATAGCCCAGGTAGGTGCCTGGTGTTTTGATGGTGCCGATGATGCCTGTCTTGCCTCCGAAGACAGCGTTGTCACAGATGGTGATATGGCCATTCACGCCGGTCTGTCCGGCCATGATGACGTGATCGCCGACCTTGGTGCTTCCGGCGATGCCGACCTGCGCGCAGAGGAAATTGTCTTGGCCGACCTCGACATTATGTCCCAGATGGCAAAGGTTATCGATCTTGGTGCCGCTGCCGACGATGGTGTTATTCATCGCACCGTTGTCAACGGTGGAGCAGGCACCGATCTCGACGTCGTCTCTGATGACAGCGCGGCCGAGCTGACGGATGTGATGGTGGTGGCCTGCCTCGTCAGTGGAGAAGCCGAAGCCCTGACCGCCGACGACGGCGTGTGCACGAAGGACGACGCGATCGCCTAAGATGCTGTTTTCATGTACGACGGCGCCTGGATTTAGTTCGCAGTCTTTGCCGAGCTTCGCATACTTTCCGATGTAGCAGTACGGGTAGATGACACAGCCGTCTCCGATCTCAGCGCCTTCTTCGATGACGGCATACGCCATGATGGTGACGTCTTTGCCGATCAGGGCTTTTTCACTGATGACGGCAGTCTCATGGATGCCCGGTTCCCATTTGTTTTCCGGACGGAAAACTTCGATGAGTTCGCCAAAGGAGCGGCGGGCATCGGGGACGACGATGAGATTCTTCGTGTAGTGGGCTGGGAGTTCATCGACCAGGATGACACCTGCCTGCATTTCTTCGATGTGCTCGGCGTAGACACCGCGGGCAAAGGTCACCTGCGACGGGCCAGCGCTTTCTGCGCTGGCGACGTCGTCGATCAAGACCGTGCTGTCTCCATAGAGAGTGCCGCCGATCAGGGCAGCGATTTCACCTGCTGTTTTTTTCATGATGGACCTCACTTGGATGCGGACGAAGCAGCGCCGGATGCCGCTTTCGATGTGCCATCGATCTTGGCCATCACTTCATCGGTGATGTCGACGGCACCGCCGGGTACGGCTCTCTTATGCATGACGATACCGATGCCCTTTTCTTTCGCGATCTGGGCTGCCTGAGACTCGACCATGGACTGGATCTGTTTCTGTTTGCTCTGGATGAAGATCATGCGCTCCTGCTGAGCGGACTGGACTTTCTTCTGCATATCTTCATCGGAGAGTCCGCTCTGGGAGTCCTGATCCAGGCGGTCTCTGATTTCTTTATCTTTATCGTTGATTTCTTTCTCGATAGACTGGATCTTCGGAGAGGAAGCTTCCAGTTTCTGGTAGTCGATGACTGCCACTTTATGTTCACTGCCGCAGCCGGCAAAGGCGAGTGCTGCGCCAATGAGTCCTACGCAGGCCAGTTTTTTCCACATAGCCATTCGATTTCCTCCTACTTGGTGATATTGACTATACGATTCACCATATCCCCCGTCACGTCTTCGGCGTGGATATTGGCTTTGTATTTCGAGAAGATCATGGAAAGGTGCTTGTCAGATGCCTCGCGGGCAGCTTCTTTCCGGATGTCTTCCATAATTTCTTTTTTGACAGCGGCCATCTCTTTCTGCTTGGCATCGATCTTCTGTTGCCAGTCTTCGTTCCAGGATGGGTCGATGGGATCTTCTGAAAGAGGCACATCGACGTTCGTATCCTCCGCGAGGCTCTGCTTGATGTCTTTCGCGGTCTTCTCTGAAAAATCAGCGAGCGCCTTCGATGCGTTTTCTTTTGCCTCTTTCATCGTTTTCACTTCGTCCTCTGTCCAGCCGATGGTATCCATCTTCGCACGCTCGGTGCGAAGGTCCATCAGATCTTGGAGGCGCTGCTTGACGTCTTCCTTTTCGGAGCCGGTGACACCGAGTACGGTAAGCTTCATCTGGAGATTCGCCATCTCGGCGCGCTCTTCGTCAGTGAGGCTATCGGGCGTGAAGGTTCTGTCCTTCTTGTGCGCTTCGCTGATGGTCTTGTAGAGTTTTGCGAGACCGTCATTCAGTTCGTCTTCTTTTGCCTTGACCTTTGTCTTCCACTCATTTTCGGCAGCCATGCGCCGGCTCTGATCAGAGAGTGCGGTCTTGATGTGCTGCTGCTGGGATGCGATGTGAATGAGCTTGTTTCGTTCATTCTGGTACTGATCAAGGAGATGGTTGTACTCAGTCTCGAGGCGGAAATATGTACTGTATTTCGGATGGGCTTTCACAAGGGTCTCCAAGTCGACCACGCCGTAGGAAACGGCAGGTGGCGCCGGCTCCTCGGCTTTTTTATCGCTGCATCCGCTTACCGCCAGGGAGCACGCCACGAGGAGGGCAGCCGCCATGGTGTATACACAGTTTCTATATTTCATGAGACGTCCTTATTTTTTGCTTTCTGAAGAAGCTGCAGATGCTGCGGAAGAGGAAGCAGCGGAAGAAAGAGACTTCGAAAGGGAATCGGTGACTTCCTTCGTGATGTCTGTGCCGCCGTAAATGACAGCAGATTTATCGACAACAAGAGCAAGGCCCTTCTTGGATGCGACGGACTTCACAGCGCCGGTCACCTGATCATCCATGTCCTTCTCGATGGCCTGTCTCTTCTGATTGAACTGCTGCTGCATGTCAGCGAAGAGTTTTTCTTTTTCCGCATCACTCATGCCTTCTGACTTCGCATCGAAGTCTTTCTGCATTTCATCTGCCGTTTCTTTCATCTTCTGCTGGTAGTTCGCTGCGAGTGTGCTGTTCGCGGAGATCACTTCTCTCTGGTCAACGACGCCGATGTCAGAGGTCGGAGCAGCATTCGCTGTATCCCCCATGGATACCACCGCCATCGCTGCCACGGAGGCGATGAATACGCCAGCCAAAGCGAAGGAAAAAATCTTTACGTTTTTCTTGTTACCAAGAGTTGTCATCATGATAGGTTACTCTCCTCTTTTATAAATTGGCAATCAGCCGGAGCCATTTGCCTTCTTCATCATTATACACATATTCGATCGTCATGTAATTATGAATCTTATAGGAAAATCCATATTCATTCTCTTTTTTCTTGAAATCACGGTCATAGCGCAGGGCGAAGTTCTCGCCGAAGGGGATCTGACCAAAGGCATGGTGGCTGTTTTCTGCAAAATCATACTTATAGCCCAGATCCATGACGCGTCCGAAGTGATGGTACCAGCCGCCATAGACATTCCAGTCGACGGGGCCGGGGTAGAAGCGGGCCTCGCCGAAGATCACATTGTTCCTGCCCACGAAATGCCCGAGCATGCCTTCGATCGCCGTATTGCGATTTCCATCGCGCCCGGCATCCATCCACGCTTCCGTACGAATGATCCAGTGATCGGTCAGTGCATCGACTTTGAGCTCTGTGATCTCTCCCGGGTAAAGATAGACCTTTGTCTCTATGCCATACTTTTCAATGAATGGGTCCTTGGCGAGGATGTCATTCATCGAGGCAGCCAGATCCTTCTGATGGCGGGCGACAAAAGCGAGCGGAAGCCCTTCAAGACTTCGAAGGGCATGTTCCGTCTCATTCACCGCGCGCAGCATCAGGAGGCGCGGAATGGTGGTCTTGTGCAGGGTGAGCTTCCCGGTACGGACGATCGTCCCCTGCGGGATGAGGGAGATCCGCACTCTTGTCTTCTCCCCCGAGGTCACCTCGAAGTTGGCAGTAAATTCCGGAAGGATCTCCTTAAGAAGCTCTCGCCCGGCAGACTCAGAGACACTCTCCGCCCAGCCGACCGAATCAACGGGAAGCCCCGAAAGGAGCTGACTCATAAGGAGCGGTACACCGGCGCTGTCTTTCTTCACCAGCGCTGCCGCTTCCGGAGACAGATTCCCGTAGTCGATCTCGGTCTCCACCTCGCGGATCATCTGCCCGACCGGAGTGAGCGATACGTGAAGCGCTGTCTTTTCTCCATAAGAGGCAGATATATCATCCACCACATAGCCCACGACCACGCGGTTCACGATGTCTGCAAGGACCTTATCGTACTCGCTCTCGTGCGAGCGAAAGAGGCTCTCATCCTTGCCGACAAGGATGCGGTTTCCTATGGCAGAAATGCTCGCCGTGATCCGCTTCTCCACAGCAGGCGGCATGCCGCCCGCTCCCGTGACGGAGACGCTCACTTCACGGATCGGTGCCGCATCTGCCCACGCAGGAAGCAGGAATGACGAAACGAGCAGGGCAAGACCTGCTCGAGTCATCGAATGAAATAAGGAAGAATGCATGGCTCCTCCTTTGGAAAATCAGTGGATAGCTAGGTTCCGCAGGTGCAATGGATTCAGCAGGTGCAACGGAGAACATTCCTGAACTCGCCTTTGCCCCGGCGGGCACCTCCTTCCAGCGGAAAGAGGGAAAAATCGGAGCTGCGGCGCTTTATGCATGTTGCACCGCACCACCATTTCTCATTTCGCATTCAAATCAGAACTGTGTGCCGAAGCTGAAGTGGAATTTATTCTTATCACCGTGGCCATAGTCAAGACGGATCGGTCCGATCGGGGTCTGGAGACGCAGGCCTACGCCGCAAGACCACTGGAAGCCATCATCATCTTCATACCACGGGATCTGTCCGTTATCGATGCCCCAAGTGCTGCCGCCATCGGTGAAGAGGACGCCCTGTACTTTCTTGGCGATCGGGAAACGATATTCCAGTGTCGCCGCGTACATTTTCTTGCCCTTGAACTGGTCATCTTCATAGCCGCGAAGGGTATTCGAACCACCGAGGTCAAAGAGGTTCCCGTAAGAGACATCGCCGTCGATGTAGCCGCCCTGCAGACGGAGCGCAAGGATGTGACCATTGCCAAGCCCCTTGTAGAAGCGGCCTTCTGTCGTGAACTTGTAGAAATCATAGTCGCCGCCAAGGCCATGTCCGCCCCACTGGGTAGAGAAGGAGATGCGGCGGCCCTTGCTGGCATTGAAGTAGTTGTCGCGGTTATCGAAGACATGCGTGAAGGTGAAGCTGTTCGTGGTACCAAAATTATCATCGATAGCGCCACGCCAAGCTTTTTTCATTTCATCCTCGCTATTATAACCTTCCGTCTTATAATTCTTAAAGCGGTCAGTTGCTGCGCTGCCCCATTCGAAACCGTCATGGTCATCGTATTTTTCCTTCGCACTTTCGAAGGTGAAGTAGTTCGTGCGATATTCGCCATTCTGACGTCCCCAGGTGAGGTTCCAGCCGCTTCTTCTCTTATCGTATTCTGCGACGGTATCACCGTTCGAATCATAGTCATCGTATTCATAGATGCGGTTGAAGATGGAAGCCCCGAGGGAGTCACCGTTGGAATTGATCCACGGGCGGGTGTAGGAGATGGTATAGTTCTTACCGTCGCCGGCGCCGCCGAATTCCCAGTGGAAATTGACCTTATCGCCTGTGCCGCGGAAGTTCGTATCACCGAGCTCGATGATGCCGACTGTACCGTCAGAGTCCGAGTAGCCGGCGCCGACAGTGATGACACCGGTCTTCTGCTCGACAACATCGATCTCGATGACGACATTGTGTTCATTTTCTTTGCCGGGGAGCAGCTTCATGTTGACATCTTCAAAGTAGCCCAGATTATAGAGTCTTTCCATGGAGCGGCTTGCTTGGAATTTATTAAAGGGCTTGCCCTTCTTCATCTTGAGTTCGCGGAGGATGACTTTGTCCTTCGTCTTATCATTGCCGACGAGCTGGATATCTTCGATGACGCCTTCGGAAATATGGACTTTCAGGATGCCCTTCGGCGTCACTTCCACATTCGGGATGGAGACGAGCATGTAGCCCTGCTTGAGGTAGGCATCTTCGATCTCCTTGAGCTTCTGGTTCACGAGGACGAAGTTCAGGACGCTGCCCTCTGGCACCTGCAGGATGGACTTCAGGTAGTCAGAGGTGAAGATGGTATTGCCGGTGAATTCCACATCACGAACGATGGGATTTGTGACAAGACCATAGGTGAGATCCACGCCTTCGGGGATTTCCTTGAAATTCGGACGGATCTGAGAGAAAACACCTGTCGAGCCAAGAGATGCCACATCATTGCGGATGCCCTCAGCCGTGACGGTGCTGCCCGGTTTGCTCTGCAGAAGAGGGGACAGCTTCGTCTTGACTTCTTCCGGAATCCCGTCGAAGTCGACATGCGCAATGGTCTTGCCTGTATGTGCTTCGATGGCTGCGTCATCGTCCGCCGAAAGATAGAGCGAGGCATCGCCCACTGCGACGGTCTGGTGGGATTCCTTCACTTCCATGGATGGTTCCGCTTTTTCCGTCTGGTCGGAGATCTCAGCTGTCTTGCCCGCTTCCTTACCGTTCTTCACGTCGATCATGGAGCTCTGGGACATACCATTCTGGGAGCCGGTCATCTGCGGTGCTTCCGCAAAGACGTCCGCGCCGGAAAGCGCAAGCAGGATCGCAGAGGCAAGCAGTGCTTTCTTATATGTTGCTGTCATCGTAAATTCCTCCTCATGTATTGGATGGTGAATTTCTATATATTTATGGAAATACAGCTGGGTATCTGGCATACTTGCCAAAACGTGTGATTTCCTTAAATAACATTGGGATTGATGGATTCGGTGCAGGACGGAAGCTCCTAAAGGGGAGGCCCTTCAAACCTCTGGAATCCTTCTTATCATTAATTTCCTCTGAGAGCCCTTCCCGCTTCGCCTACGACACGCTGGATCTCCTGATCAGAGAGGGCGGGTACCTCCGGCTTCGTGACGGCGGAGACTTCCACCGGAGCCGGCGCGGGCGTCATGACGACGGGCGCTGCTTTAGCAGACGGCACCATCTCGGAATCTGGCTTTGACGAATCCGTTTCCGCCGGTTCTGTCATGACAGTCTCTGCAGATACCGAAGGGACCTCTTCGGCTTTCTTATCCGCTTCCTCGACTGGCACAACCGCCGCATCCGGTGTCGTGACTGCTGTTTCCACCGGTCTTACCGGAGTAGGCGCAGGTGCAAAAAAACTGTCCTTCAGAAAAGAGGCGCCGAGGAAAAGCGCTCCCGCCACAGCCAGCGCGCCGCCGCGAAGCAGCCACTTCCGCCGCGGCGAAGTCCCTCTCACCTCTTTCAGGCGCTGCATCTCTGCCTGCGCCATGATGAGATTCATCTCGCCTGTCAGTTCTTTATGGTTGGAATAGGAATTTTCTGCCTTTTCCAGCCACCTCTTCACTGACTTCACTCTTTTCAGCGTATCCCCCGACATACTGCCTCCTGCTGAGAAAACCGGAATTATTCCGATCTCTGCCAACGACTGGTTACATGATTCTTATATATAATCAGTGTTTTAGAAGTACAAGTGAACATCCAAAATTATTATTTATTTCACATTTTCTTGTATTTTCAAGCATTCTTGCAGAAATGCGAGTGTTTTCAGGGTGGAATGATATGTTTGACAGGGTCCGAGGAGCAGAGATCCGATTTCTGTTCCATCTTACTCTTTCCGATAGGTTCAGCGGGGCAGCGAGACGGTGCCGAAAATGGGACCGCAAGAAACGCTATGCCACGTCATCCCTTACTTTCTCTCATGGATCAGCTTCGAGAGCATCCCGCGCAGACGCCGGATACCACGTTTCTCGAGGCGGTAGACGTAGGCCTGACTGACGCCCATGGCATCGGCAGTCTCAGCGGCGGTCTGCTCCGCGAGGTAGACCGAGCGGATGACATCCTGCTCTTTGGCAGAGAGTCGCTGCACTGCCAGGTCGACTGCCGCATGCAGCGATTCACGGTCGGCACTTTCGAAAGCCATGTCGGGAATGGCCTGCGCGAGGAAGACCTTCTCTTCCTCCCCATCCTTGAGGAGGATCTCCTTTTTATTCGCATTCAGGAAATTCAGCATGCGTCCGCGGATGCGGTGGATGGCATACAGGGAGAAGGCGACACCGGCCAAAGGATCATAGCGCTCGACCGCCTCCATGAGCCCTACAGTGCCTTCCTGAATAAGGTCCATCGTCACCGTCTCCTGCAGGCCATACTTGACGGCCTCCTTGAAGACAAGCGGCTGGTAATTCTCAATCAGACGCTGGCGCGCGTCGATCTCCTCTTCCTCTTTGTATTCTTTCCAAAGTGCCTGCTCTTCCTCCCGGCTGAGCAAGGTCACACGGGACAGGCAGGCTTTGTATTCTTCGAGCATAATAATGGGTACTCCATGTAAATGGGATTTCGCGAAATAGACCTTCCCCTCCTATCAGCGCTGAACGGAAGATGCGTTACCAGATCATTGGCGCATTTTTCCGTGATCTAAGGGAAAGTCGTTGGCTTGACAAGCGGCGAATGGGAAAATGAGTTCGCGCCGAAGGATCGCGGCGAAGCCGCACCTCCTCCCCGAGCCCATCAGGCTTATGAACTAAAATTTAAAGCTCCAATCGCTGCCGATGTAACTGTCGTGATTACTATTATACCACGATGAGAGACCGACGCGCGAATTCAAATCATAATGGAAGCCCAAACTCTTTTCCTCATTATTCACTCCCATGGTCGCAGTCAGCATGAAATCATTGAAGAGGTACTTCCCGATCTTGATGTAGTAGTAGCTGTCATTGTTGTCATCGATATTGTCATAGTAGTCTGTCAGGTTCGACGTGATGCTGATAAGGTCAAGTCCGATCTTATCTGCGAGGAAGTCCTGCATCGTATTTCCGAAGAGCATGGTGAGGCCGGCATTGAAGAGCGCCCCCTGCATCGAGCCATCCTTATCCTTGGTCGGATCCTGATGGAGCGTCAGCAGCATGATGATCTGCGAATCATTCAGCGCAGGATCACTGTGGAAGGTCGTCTTCATATCACCGGGCAGTCCATCCAGCTCGGCTTTGATATTGTAATGACCGACCTTGGTATCGGCACGCGCATGGATGACAGGCAGGAAGGAGCCGGGGGTACCGCCCCAGACAGCATTGGCCTGATCGATCTTGAATTCCGTGGTATTGATCTTGACCGTTCCTTTTTCTACATTCACGCGTCCCGTCATGATCGGTTCGCGGAAATGGCCCATCATCGAAATATTTCCTTTGATCATGAGGTCATAGAGCGAGCTGCTGTAGAGCCGTACATTGTCTCCGATGGCTATGTCGATCTTCGTCAGGAAATTGGCCGACGACTCATCGCTCTCCGAAAGGAGAGCGAGCGGCACTTCGCAGGTCGCATCGTGGATAGAGATCTTGCCCGTGACACCGAGCTGATCCATGAATTCACCCAGTGAAAGGTCAGCATCGACCGCCCCTTTGTAATAGGCAGAGTCGATGGAAGGGGTGTGCATATGCACTTCCCCATCATAATGCGTGATCGCCTTTTCTTTCCAGTCGGCAGAGCCCTTCGCAGTGACGCCGCCGCCGCCAAAGGATGCACTGCCGTCAAATGTCACGCGATGTCCATCAAATCGTAAGGACAGATCAATCGGCTGAATGACTTCATTCATGGTCATAAGACCGAGCGCTCCATTCTTTGCTGTGATGCTGCCCTTAAGCTCCGGGTCACGATAGTCACCGACAAGCTGTACATGCCCCTTGATCGAGCCGCTCGCACTCGTCACGGCTTTACCGAAGAGAGCCAGAATATTCATATCTGCCTGATCGAGATTGAAATCAACGGAAAGCGGCACTGCCTCATCTGTGGTGCTGCCGGTGAAAAGATTACCGGGGAGTATGCCCTTGGCACTTGCACGATAATTTCCCTTCGATACCAGTGCATTTTGCAGCGTCACGACATTGCTCTTAGCATTCGCCATCAGAGAGAAGCTGTCAAAGCTGATTTCTCCGTAGCTCGGATGCTCGATACCGATCGAGATGTCTGCTTCCGGCGATGTCTTATTTCCGCTGAGAACAACTCCGGCCGTCAGACGCCCGCCCATCCGTATGTCATTTCGTCCCAATACCTGCGGCAGCCAGGACATCTCCATGTCTTTGGCTGCGAGCTGGATGGCGAGCTCCCCATCGCTATTCATAGAGCCTTCTGCTGCGAGCAGTCCATCTCCTACAGGAAGATGAAACTTACGGATCGAGAGCGCCCCATTTAGGTAGGAAAAATCGATCGCTCCCTGACCGACAGGTGTATCCCCCAGATGTCCTCCCAAGAAATCTGCTTTGAAGTCGATGCTGGGGTTCTCCAGAGTCCCTCCGATCTGCATGCCGCCATTGACAGCGCCATCCGCAGCGGACTCAGGCAGCTTGAAAAGACGCATGATCTCCTTGATATTCCATTCCTTAAATCGGAGGAACCCCTGTAGGGTATGGGAGTCCATGTGATAGCTGCCTCTCCATTCGAAATGGCCATTCTTCTGATCGAATATACCGTCATCAAGGCTCACAACATGGTTCTGATAATAGATACCGGCAGACGCCATATAAATGGAAGTGCCGCCTACAGAGATCTGCCTGGAGGAGATCGTCCCTTCAAAGACCGGATCTTTCATCGTTCCGGATACATGCCCGCGCATATTGACCTTGCCGTCTGCTCCGCGTCCCGGAAGTATCCGCGAAAGGCTGATATCATTCAGCGCCACATCCATATCGATCATGTCTGGCTTCACCGTACCGCTCACGATGGCTGTACCATCGTAGATATAGGCGAGGCCGTTTTTTAGGGTGATGTCATCTCCATCATAGGCATATTCGCCGGAGATGCTCTGGAAAAGCTCACCCATGACCGAACCGTCGAAGGCCAGAAAATCCCCCTTCACCTGTGGCGCTTCCATCGTGCCAGTGACGGTCATTGTATTTTCGACCCAGCCCGTCACCGGGTAGTCCTCTCCGGCAAGCGCAAGCAGTTTCTCGATGCGTGTCTTGTCGGTATCGATGGTGAGTGCGAGAGGGTGCGGCGCAAAGAGACCGACGGTCCCCTTCACGGTATGCTTGCCGTCCGGCCCTTCAAAGCGAAGCGAGGTGATAGTCGCCAGCTGCCCCCCGAGCGATACATGTCCTTCAATACGATCAAAGGAGATGCCACGGATCTCCCCATCCTGCGCTGTGAAATCTGCCGCGCCGTATGGATCCTCCCTGCTCCCATTGACCACGAAGCGGCCGGAGAGACGTCCGGCCATATCCATTCCCGAAAGGCCGGAAATCTCAGAAAGGTCGACAGACGATACCTCGCCCGAGAGCGAGAGAGACGGCCCATATGTCCCCTTCACAGTGAATGCACCTTCGCCAGATGTGCCTGTCAGATACGCAATATCCATCACGCCACCGCGTGAAGTCGCCTCCCCCGAGAGGGTATCCATGGACATCCCATCATACGAAAGATCCATGCCATAGAAAACGCCATGCCAGTCACCATCACGGTAACTGCCAAAGCCGGAAACCTTGCCGGCTGCCATATTCTCATACGAAAGCCCCGCGCCATCCATCTCTCCGGAAGCCATTTCCAAAGACAGTGCGCCTTCCTTATAGGTGCCCTTCGCCTTCCCAGATCCGCTCACAATGCCGGAAGCAGAAATCCCGACCGGAAGAGAAGAAAGGTCGATATGCTCTCCGGCGGCTTCGCCTTCGAAGGCCCCGCTTGTCATAGTATATGAGCCTTCGCCGATCAGAAGACCACCGGCCATCTGTGCCTTCAGATAGGGGATCGAAATCCGATCCTCTCCATAGACAAAGCGCACATTCGCCTCTTTGACAGAAAGATCCTCATATTGCCCATCCTTCACATGAGCTTCGCCGGACACGAAAGGATCTCCCATCGTCCCCGAAATATCTACGCTGCCGGAAACGACTCCGGTGGCGCCTTTCTCCGGCAGCAGCTCTTCCGCCTTGATATCCTTCAGAGTCACATGTCCCATCAGGATCGGATCGTCCACGTCAAAAAGGACCTTCGCATCCCCGGTGAATGTCTGCCCATTGACCTTTACGGCTGCTTCGGTGATGACAGCTTCGCCATTTTCAATATCAAAAAAGGCTGCTCCGTCAGCCAGAATAAAATGATCATAGCGAAGAGCAGCATCTTTGATAGAGCCTTGGACATGATAAGCGACAGCGCCATCACTTTTCCAGATCTTGGCGCTGGTCACCTGTCCTGTCCCTTTGTCTATATCAAGTTTTGAAGAAATCTGTGGGAACTGCTCTAAGAGCGGCTTCAGAGAGGTCAAGGAAATCGGATCTGTCTCCAGACTGATTTCCATGTTATTGGTATTCGTGTACTTCACGTCTCCCTTGAAATGGCTGTCAAATGCCTCCCCCGCAAAAGAGCCTGTGATCGTACCCGTGCTATCCCAGCCGAGCGTGCCTCCCAGCGAAGTGAAATCATACGAACCAATATCCGGTGCAGAGATGGAAGCCTTCCCGTCCTTCACGATGACCTGTCCTGTGAAAGTACCGTTGTCCGAAGAGTCCGATGGTTTTAGAATCTTCTCTACATTCCAGAGTCCATCAGTCCCCTTGGCAAGGTGCACTTCCGGATTCTCGATGGTCACCGTCTTCACGACATCGGCGATACCGCCATCTTTGAAGGCATAGTTGTACAGCGCAGAAGCAGACCATCCGATTTCCAAAGAAGGCGACTTGAATACAACCTCTCCTTTCGCGTCCTTCAGCTCCAGATCGGTGAAGGAAAGATCATAATTCGGATCCAGATCCATCATGGTCCACGTCAGGGTGCCATTGATGCGCTCCCCTGCCGCGTCTTTGATGACAGGTTCCAGATTCTGTGTAATGATCGGACGGATCAGCAGATAAATGATACAGAGCATGATGAAAATAAATGCTGCGATACCATTGATCCACCATTTGATTCTGCTAGCCAAGGTCAAGTTCTCCAAAGTAAAAATAAAGTTTCAAGGTTCAGGGTTAGCCCCGGGGGCGTGCCGCCCCTTGCTCGGGGATGAAAGGGTGGAAACCGGTTCTATAAGTTCAAAAGGTTCAAAGGGGGTTGGTGCGGCGCATAAAAAATCAGAAGCGCCGCGGAGTATAAATAGGGCGATGCCCGAAGGTCAGCGATTAACAGGCTTCCCATTTATGGTTTCCTGACATCATCCTTTTGACCGCGAATGACAAAGATTTCTCGCTTCGCTCGAAATGACGATATGCGAGTCTGATGTCTCCCAGTCACTAGTCACCAGCCACCAGTCACTAAAAATTATGCTTTTGCAAATTCCGGGTGAATGACAGCCGGTACGCCCATCGCATGTTCCAGCGTAGCGAGACCGATGTTGTAGTTGTAGAGCGCGGTGATGTAGTTCGTTCTCGCAGTATTGAGGGCGAGTTCTGCATCAAGGACATCCAGGTTGATGCCGACGCCGCTGCTGTAGCGGACGGTCGCGATCTTATATGCTTCTTCTGCCTGAGCGACCGATGCTTCGGCAGCGCGGATCTGTTCTTTATAAGAAAGGACATTCAGGTAATCCTGACGGACTTCCAGCTCGATCTTTTCTCTCGCCTGCAGGAGTGTTTCCTGTGCTGTTTTGACCGCGGCATCCGCTTTCTTCACAGATGCCTGGGTAGCACCGCCATCCCAAAGTGACCAGGAAAGCCCGCCCTGGACAGCCCAGTCATCTTTATCGACCGCCGTCACGCTGGCTTCCTTCCAGCTGTATCCGCCGCCGACGCTGACTGTCGGGAGATAGCCTGCCTTTGCAGAGCGAAGAGAGGCCTCAGCTGCCCTTACGCCATAGTCTGCTTCGACGAGTTCCCAACGGTATTTCTGCGCCATCAGAATGGCCTGTTCCATGGTGAGGTCAAATTCCGGTTCCGGGAAATTCTTATCCAGCGGTTTCAGTGTCGTATTCATCGGGACACGCATGATGTTGTTCAGGTTCGCTTCTGCAACATCACGGGTGTTGTCCGCTGCGATGCTCTTCTGCTTCGCATTGGCGAGCGATACATTGGAAGACAGTACATCCAGTTTAGCCACGATGCCGGCATCGAACTGCTGCTGTACGTTATTCAGATGGCTTGCATAGTCAGTGACAGACTGTGCCTGCACTTCAGCGAGCTTGACCGCTTCAAGGTACTGGTAGTATGCCTGCACGGCCGCGAGCTTCGTATCCGCTTCTGTTTTGTAGACATTAAGATCTGCGATGTTTTTCTGATAGCGTGCGGCATCGATCGCACCTTCTACCTTGCCGAAGGTCCAGATCGGCCAGGAAACATTGATCCCCTGACTATAGCCATGGTTGGAGCTCTGCGTGCCTAAGGCAGTAGTGACTACCTGTGTCGGATACTGATTTCTTTGCCAGGAGTAGTTGACGGATGGATTCTTCTTGGCTGCCACTGCGCTGACATCGGCTTCCGATTCTCTGCGCTTCAACTCTGCGATGGTGATGTCGCGGTTATTCTGAATGGCAGTCGTGACCGCACCTTTGAGGTCGATATCCATTGCCACTGCTTCCGGAGCTGCCGCTTCTGTGATGGAAGACGCCAGATTCTTCTGGAGCAGCATGTTATTGAAGTTCACATCTTTATTCGCTACCGTCTGATTCATCTGTGCCTCGATGGCTTTTTGCGTGATCGACGGATCCGTCATGATCTTTGTCTGAGATCCTTTTGCTTCTGCGCCGAGCCCGCAGGAAAGGGCAAGCACGATAGAAGCAGTCAGAATTTTGCAGGTCATTGTATTCATTCAACATTCATCCCTTCTAGACAGATGTCTTTGTTGTCATTGTATCCAGACCGCCCCTCTTGGGGGCGCTGTTTTCATTTAATAATTGTATCCCACACCGATGTACTCTCCGCCGCCGCGGTTATTATGCGGAAAAATGGACTGTCCGGTCAGGAACAGATTTGGCGTAAGAGCATACTGTCCGCGCAGGCGGACAGAGAGATCATTGGGGTCATACACATCTGCGGAGAATTTCCAACGCCCGGACGCATAGTCCGCGCCAGCGCCGATCTTGTTTCGAATGATACCGGCATGTACGCCATAGTCCCCTCTCATACGACCATAGAGCGCATCATAGACCGGATCATTTCCCATGGATTCTATCCCCAGAAGGCCATAGGAGTCTTTCCCCACGCGGAGGAAGAGATTCGGCGAGAAATCGTCCTTCTTAGTATTATATAACAATTCGCCGGAAACAGATACATCAAAATCACCATTTCCCTGCATAAATCCATTTATTTTCCCGGAAATCTCTTTGGCATTCTGAGAGATTTCCTTCGCATTCTCCGATGCCACGACCATATTGTCCATGATCCTGCGCACATCGCCGGTGGCTTTGCCGTCTCCATTCAGCTGATTCAGCATCTGATTCACCTGCGAGGTGATGCTCTGAATCTCATTCGCTGTCTGTATCCCCTGCGCGGTCAGGATGGCGAGATTTTCAGAAATCGCATCAAAATTATTGATGCTGTTCTTCACATGCTTCTGCGAAGAGGGGTCTGCAACGACGCTATTGATCCCATCGAGCATAGTCTGCGCGGACGTGATGAGCTTGTCCATCTTATCCATCGCCTGATCGATCCCCGGTGCTGACTTGCCCTCGACCTTCATCCCCTCAGCCAGATAGCCGCGTTCCTGATGACCGCCGGAGGCCTTCACGAAGCGTCCGCCCATGACACTGCTGGTCTGGATGGAGAAGTCCGCATCCTTCGGCACCTTGGCATCGTGATAAAAACGCAGCTTCACGACGGCTTCCCCGTTCTCCACCGTGATGCCGTCGACCATGCCTACTTCGACGCCGGCATAGTGGATCGGATTTCCCGGTTCTATGCCTTCCGCTTCCTTGAAATAGCCGGTCACATGAAATCCGCTCTTTCCAAAGATCACAAGGCTGGAAAGCTCGATCAGGATCCCGGCAAAGAGGAGTATCCCCGCAAGGGCAAAGGCTCCGACCTTTGCTTCCGTCGACCATTTCATCAGGCATCACCTTCTTTCAAAAAATCAGGGCTCGATGGCAGACCGTTCATGAACTGCTGTACTCTTTCATCCTTCGATGCATATAATTCTTTAGCTGTCCCTACCGCAAGGAACGAGCCCTTATACAAAAAAGCCATGCGGTCCGCGATCATTTCCGCAGACTTCAGGTCGTGCGTCACGACGACGCTCGTCGCATGCAGGGCCTTTTGCGTCTCTTTGATCAAAAGACTGATATCGGTCGAACGGATCGGATCCAGCCCCGCTGTCGGTTCATCATAGAGAATGATCTTCGGCTCGAGCGCGATCGCTCTGGCAAGGCTCACGCGTTTCTTCATGCCGCCGGACAGATTCGCCGGCATGAGGTCTTCGATCCCATCAAGCCCGACCAGATGCAGTTTCTCCTTCACGATGGCATCGATCTTTTCTTCAGAAAGCCGCGTGTGCATACGCAGACCAAAGGCTACATTTTCTTTCACATTGAGAGAGTCAAAGAGCGCGGAATACTGAAAGACCATCCCCATCGAGCGGCGATCCTCATTCAGCTCCTCTTCGCTGAGCTGTCCCATATCCTTCCCGTTCACAAGGACTTTTCCGGATGTAGGGCGCAAAAGACCGATGATGAGCTTTAGGATCGTTGATTTCCCGGAGCCGGACGCTCCCAGGATGACCATCGTCTCTCCCTCCTTGATGGAAAGACTGACATCTTTCAAGATATGACGATCGCCAAAAGTCTGGTATACATGCCTGATATCAATCATAGGACGCCTCAAAACAGAATGGACGAGAGCAGGTAATTCGCCGCAAAAAGCATAATAATCGAATATACTACGGACTGGGTGGTCGCCTTGCCGACGCCTTCTGCCCCTGCCGTACAGGTCATCCCGCGGTCACAGCCGACAAGCGCGACGATCATACCGAAAATGACCGACTTGAAAACGCCGATGTACAGGTCAGAAGGGACGCAGTACACGTGGATGGAGTGCATGAAGGTATAGGAGGAGACGCCATGCGTGAGCGAAGCGACGATCATCCCGCCGCCAACGCCGATGGTGACACCAAAGACCGTCAGAAGCGGCAGCATCGTCATACAGGCGACGAGCCGCGGCACCACGAGATATCCCACCGGGCTCACCGCAAGGCACCTTAGCGCATCGATCTGCTCGGTTACCCGCATCGTACCGATCTCAGCCGTGATGGCTGCCCCGACGCGGCCTGCAAGGACGACACCGCAGAGCACCGGTCCCAGTTCACGCCCCATGCCGATGGCTACGATCGCACCGACGGTGAAGTCTGCGCCATACTTTGTGAGCTCGCCCGCGATCTGTACAGAAAGCACCATGCCGGTAAAGAGCAGTGTCAATGCCACGATGGGAAAGGACAGCACGCCCAATGCCAGGCACTGCTTCATCGTCTCCCGCCCGCGGAATGCGCCGATCTCTTTCACCGCTGCCGCAAGGAGCAGGATCACTGCTCCCAGCTGATGAAAGATGCCGATGGTATAGCGGCCAAGCGTTTCTAAGAATGACGACATGGGATGGGCCTCCTTTCTGTGAAAAATAGTACCGGCGGCTTCGCCGTGAATATATGGGAAATATCAGAGAGCAGATGTCAGTCACAAGTCCGCCAATTCCTTGTCACGACTTGCTACAACGCTATCATCACCGATGCTTTTTCTGCCGGCTTTTCATCATCTGCGGATTTCTCGCCCTTCTTTTCCAGCGTTTCTTTTTCCTTATTGCTCATCTCGATGGTGGCCTGCTGTTTGCTCTTTGCGAGCTTCTTCAGGGCTTTATCGCGTTCCGCTTGCGGCAGAACTTTGAAGGTGAATTGTCCGTCACCATAGATGACATAGTCCGTATCAACGGCGCTCTTTGGAGTCTCTTTTTCTCCGTCTTCCTTGAGCCCGTCTTTATTCTTCAGATAGTCTGGATTTTCCGGCGCCTTTTTCTCCTGTATTTCTGCCTTTTTGCCGCTGTTTTCACCTTTGGAGATCATGCTGACCTCCGGATCCAGGATCTCCACGACGACCTGATTGTTCTGGTCTTCCTTCATCAAGCGGCTGTGCAGGTCATTGAAATCCTTGTACGTGCGGATGCGGTCTAAGATCTCATCCGTCAAATTGAACTTCTGCTGCTGGATGAGGTAAGGGAGCGGCACGACACCGCCACCGCGGACTTCGAGGATCATATCTCCGTACGGCTGATCTTTCGGCACGGTGAATGTCAGGTCCTTATAGAAGACTTCTCCCCTGTAGGGAGAAAGACGCGCGCGTACATAGATGGTATCGCCCGGGCTCACGATGATCGGAGACGCCGAGGCATCGAGAAGCTGCGCGGTCTTGCGTTCACTCGTCACATGCATGTCGACCATAATGCTGCGGAGAGGATATTTTTCAAAACGGTTCTGCTCGAGAAGCCGTACCACATTGTAGAGCTCATCTACGCTTCGCTCCGCGATGTCTTTGGACGACCAGTACATATTGCTTCGGGTGAAAGGCTTCTGCTTCATATCCTCCGGGTAAAGCGTATAGGTGAAATCGACCGTCCCCTGTCCTTTACGATCCATGGCATTGCTGATCGCATGGTACACCGAAGTGACGGATAAGGTCGGCAGCAGCGCTTCATTCGGGATCATGCGTACATGGAGATCTTCCTTCTTCTTCGTATCTTCATCGATCACGGACGCATGAAGCGAGACAGCGTGTGGAAGCTTCCCCATCATTCCGCCGATACCGGCTCCCCGGTCCTGGTTGACCGTGCCGATCTCTGCACCGACGGATCCCAGCTTGAAGGGGATATTCTTGCTCGGGATGACAGTGAAGATATAGGAATTGTGCATGAAGTAATCGGTATTTCCGCGATCCATGAACGGATGACCGAAAGCCACCATGCGATCGCCGTCGACATAGGTGACCGTCCCGACAGCGCCGAGTTTGAGATCGCCTGTCACCATGGTTGCCGAGACGGCACTTCCCGGTTCGAGCGGCTGCGGCACATCATCCTGCGAGGCAGATGCGGAAGCAAATGGGACCATGTGAAAATCCTGCATTTTCTCTGTGAGAAAATCCATCGCCTCCGGGGTGTATCCGCTTGCCATAAGAGGCGTCGTAAGCGGGATCAGCCCTTTGGAGGATGGCGGCGTAAGACCGGTGTCCTTCCGGTCATCGATGGTCCAGAGCTTCAGCATGTCACCGATCGGCGTCACCATGCCGATGCGCCCGCCGGACTGTGGAAATCCATACGCCACTGCGCCGAGCAGCTTCCCATCAATGTAGACCGGACTGCCGCTCATCCCCTGCGCGATGCCTTCTGTCTGATCGATCAGTGGTCCGGATACCTTCACCAGCACCAGATCTCCGCCGGTCGCTCCCTTGTCTTTCATGATACCCAGCACATCGACATCGAAGGTCTCGATCTTCGTACCGTGTACGACGGTCTTGGCATAGCCATGCATACCCTCCTGTACTTCTGACACAGGAAGAAATTCCTGTGCTGCACAAGGCATCACGCAGGAAAGCGTGATGCAGACAGCCGCTGCCAGATGCTTCATTGACTTTTTAAACCGATTGGGCATAGGATCCCCCTTACCGAAATATAAGTTTGAAATCAGAAATGGCGATTTCATCGGATACATCCGCATAGGTGCAGCAGGATTCCAATGAAAGGCAAAGGACAGGCCGTCTGGGGAGTGAAGGAACCGTGCCAGACTGCCGGCTTCTTTATTTGCTCTCCAGCACCGCTACGACGTCCTGTTTGGCGATCGTCTGGCCCTTCTGGACGCGGACCTCTTTGACCACGCCATCCCGATCGGCTCTCGCCGCCGGTACACCGCCGACCAGTGAGTCCACAGAGACCAGTACATCGCCTTCCTTGACAGGTGTGCCTGCCTCTATGACAGAAACGACCGTCCCATTCAGTACAGCCTGCTGCGAGACGTCCTCCGCAGACACGCTATATACACCGGCAGCCACAAGTGCTGCCAGCACCAAGCCGATTTTCATCGCGTTTCTCATGATGTACCTCCCTGTGTTGTAAAATTCACATATAGGTATATTATATTTTACCATTTTATCTGCCTCTTGGCATGAAGAAAATAAAAAGGGACATAACAAATGAATGTTATATCCCCATGTATGTGCCTACGGAATGCGATCTGTTCCGCTTTTGCTCAGTGCAGATCCTGCAGTGAGTCTCTGAATGCATTGATATAGTTGAGCGAAGCCCCGGCACCGATGGCATTCACATAAGAAGGTCTCTCCGCTACCTTCGCCGCGATCCCGGTGATACGGGTGATCAGCTCATCGATGCCCTTTAGCTGAGACACCCCGCCGACAAGCATGATGCCCTGCTCTCGGATCGCTGCCAGAAGCGCCGGCGGCGTCCTCTGCAGCACATCCTGAATGTTTTTGAAAATCCTGTACAGGATCGGATTGATGGCATGCGCCACATCTTCAGCCGTTACGGCGATCTTGACCGGCGATCCCGATACGATGGAAAGGCCATACGTTTCAGCCACGCGCGGCGCCTGATCCAGATCCCAGTATGCGCCCAGCGAGATTTTGAGGCTTTCCGCCTCTTTGCGGCCGATGCGGATATGATACTTGTCGCGGATAGCCGCCATGATGGCCTGATCCATTTCCAGTCCGGACTCCGGTGAGAAATGGCTGACCACGATCCCGTGTTTCGAAAGCACGGAAACCTTCGTCGAGCCGCCGCCCATATCCACGATCATCGCGCCCTGACAGTTATCCCCCGTGAGCCCGAGACCCATCATCGCCGCGATAGGCTGATCGATGAGGACTGTCTTCCGTGCGCCCATAGCCACAGCCGCTTCCAAAAGCGCCCTTCGCTGCACGCTGCCCATTCCCCGAGACACGCACATCATGAGACGCGGATGAAAGAACATCCCTTTCAAATACGACTGATTCACGATGGAATTCAAAAGATAAGCCGCCCCGTTATAGTCGATGATCGCACTTCGCTTCATCGGATGGACGATCTCTATGTCCCGCGGCGCCTTGCCCTCCATTTCCTCTGCCTTCGTACCATAAGCGAAGAATTCCTTCGTCACGGCGTGGCGGGCGATTACAGAGGCTTCCGGAAATACGACGCCCTTATGCTTGACGTAAATCACTACATTCGACGTCCCTATATCGACGCCGATGTCTTCTGAGCCGAAAGAGCCGATCCAGTCCAGAAGGGTCTTCTGCCCCGCCAGACGCTCCGCCTTCTCCGCCAGTGCTTTAGTCTCGATCGACACGGACAATGTCTGCTCCTAACCCCTGCAGCTTTTCTACAAGATGGTCATAACCACGATCAATATGATGAAGCTCGCCCACTTCCGTCTCTCCGTGCGCAGCGAGCCCGGCCAGTGTCAGTGCTGCCCCTGCACGAAGGTCCGTCGCTCTGACGAAGGCGCCTGTCAGGAAGGGAACGCCCTGAACGATCGCACAGCGACCTTCGACCTGAATGGAAGCCCCCATCCGCTGCAGCTCGCCGGCATGCATGAAACGATTTTCAAATACCGTCTCTGTGATACGGCTGACGCCGCTGCCGACGGTCATGAGTGCCATGAACTGCGCCTGCAGATCCGTAGGGAAGCCCGGATAGGGCAGCGTCTTGATATCCGTAGAGCGGATATGCCCATCACTGATGACACGGACACTGTCGACATCCTTGATCACCTTGACGCCTGCTTCTCCCAGCTTTGCGAGGAGCGGCTTCAGATGTTCATTCAATACATTTTCGATCACGACATCACCGCCGGCCATAGCCGCTGCGATCATGAAGGTCCCCGCTTCGATACGGTCCGGAATGACTGTATGAGCGACGCCTTCCAGCTTCTTGACACCTTCAACACGGATGATATTCGTCCCTGCGCCTTTGATGTTTGCACCCATGGAATTCAGGAACGTCACGAGATCCACGATCTCCGGCTCTTCCGCCGCATTTTCGATGATGGTACGGCCTTCTGCCGTAGCAGCTGCCATGAGGATATTCTCTGTCGCGCCGACACTCGGGAAATCGAGATAAATGGTCGTGCCCTTCAGCCCCTTTGGTGCATATCCTTCGACATAGCCGTTGCCTACATTGATCTCTGCCCCCATGGCTTCAAAGGCTTTCAGGTGCAGATCGATCGGACGGCTGCCGATCATGCAGCCCCCGGGAAGCGCGATCTTCGCATGCCCCATCTTGGCCAGAAGCGGTCCCATGATCAGGAAAGAGGCTCTCATGCGGCTCATAAGCTCATAAGAAGCTTCGGTCTTATTCACCCCGGATGCATCAAAAGTCAGGACATTGTCCTCTCTTTGGACTTTGACGCCCAAAGACTCCAGTACACTGCAAATGGTCACCACATCATCGAGATTCGGTGTATCGACAATGGATGCCGGCGTCTCAGGCAAAAGTGTCGCTACAATGATAGGAAGAACGGCATTCTTTGCGCTGGAAACACGGACGTGTCCACGCAGGGGATGTCCACCATGAATTACTAATTTTTCCAAAAGGAATCACTCCTGTACTGATGAAATACTGAAAGCAAAGATCTATCTGATGCCGCAGCCAAAAGGGGCGGCGGCGCTATCCTACAAACGTCAATTATATGTATGATACCATAAAAAAACAAGGGATTTCAATGTGAAAATTGGATTAAGCCTCTGGGGGAAAGTCTGCCTATGGATTCGGGTGGAAAGAGGTCCGATGCCATGGGAGCAGCCCGCCGGCTGCCCATCCTCTTTTACTGTTCCAGCGACTCGGTGACGCGCTTGACACTTTCCGAGTCTCCCAGAATGATGAGCGTATCCTGTTCCTTCATGTTCATATCCGGTCTCGGATTGACGAACATATCTCCTCCGCGCTTGATCGCAACGACGGTGATGTTATATTTTCTTCTGACGTCGGTATCGATCAGACTCTTGTTCACCCACTCCTGCGGCACATGAATGGAAAGAATGGTGATGTTGTTTTCCATCTCGATATAGTCAACGATGCCCGGGGAGATCAGATTGTGCGCGACGCGGACACCCATTTCCTTTTCTGAGTAAATGATCTTGTCTGCGCCGATCTTCTGCAGCATTTTTCCATGAATGGGATCCAGGGCTTTGACGACGATCTTCTTGACGCCCATTTCCTTTAAAAGCAGTGTCGTCATCAGACTTGCCGACAGATCACCGACAGAAACGACAGCGATGTCTGCATTGCCGGCACCGATGGCTGCCAGGTTCTTCTCATCGGAACAGTCCGCACAGACCACGTAGCCCAGTGTATCTGAAAGATCCTGCACTACCTCTTCATCGATATCCATGGCCATGACGTCATAGCCCATCTTTTCCAATGTGACGGCGACACTGATGCCGAAGCGGCCCAGACCTGCCACGAAAAATTGTAATTTCTTTGCCATAGAGAGTACCTCGTGATGGATGATTCTATGCAATAATAAATGGTTCGATCGGATCTAGAGAAGAGCTGCCCGAAGGCAGCGTTTCAGCCCCTCTCCTTTTATCCGATGACTATATTTTCCTTCGGATACTTGATCTGACTCTTCGGACGGCCGGCAAAGGTGACGGCGAGCGTCATGACGCCGATACGACCGATGAACATAGCGATCATGATGACGATTTTACAGGGGATATTCCACTCCGTCGTGAGTCCCATCGAGAAGCCGACGGTGCTGAAGGCGGAGACAGCTTCGAAGAGGGCATCCTCAAAATCAAAGTGAGACGCAGGCTCTAAGAGGAAGACCATCATCGCAGTGAGGAAGGTCAGTACCATCGCCAGTGTAAAAACGTTCGAAGCTTTCACCAGACATTCCGGATCGACCCGTTTATGGAAGATGACCACATCTTTTCTCCCACGGATCCATGACCAGAGCGAGAGCAGAAGAAGTCCGATGGTGGTCGTGCGGATGCCGCCTGCGGTCGAGACAGGCGCCGCTCCGATGAACATGAAGAGCATGATGATAAGCCCGGTCGCATTGTTCATGGCGTGGATATCAAAGAGAGTGAAGCCTGCCATGCGGGAAGAGATCGACATGAAGAAGGCACTCTGCCACTTTTCGGCCGTGCTGAGATGTCCCAGCGTCGCCGGATTATTGCCCTCCAGAAGAAAATAGACGATCACGCCCAGCGGGATCAATATCATTTCCATGACCAGAATAAATTTGCTGTTCAGAGTCAGTGCGCTCCAGCTATGGTGCCTCAAAAGATCATCCAGCGCGATGAAGCCTACGCCTCCCAGAAACATCGAGATACAGACAACGGTACTGACCAGCGGATTGGCTGCCATTCCGGCAAATCCGACATCATTTCCCATGATATCCATACCGCAATTCGTGAAGGCAGAGACCGCATGCCAGTAGCCCTGATAAATGCCGATCCATCCATTCTGTGTGAAGAAATAAGCCGCAAGGATGGTACCGGCACAAAACTCTATAGAGAGCGTCATCAGGATGATCTTTCGCACCAGCATCACCATACCAGACGGTGTCTGCAGATTGAAGGAATCCCGGATAAGGAGCCTCTCCTGCAGGCGGATCTTCCGCCCCCGGGAGATGCCGACCATGGCCATCATTGTCATGATCCCCAGACCGCCCACCTGCATCAGAAAAAGCACGACCAGCTGCCCGAAGATGGTAAAGTCAGTCTTCAGATCAAACATGCTCATCCCCGTCACGCTGACGATACTGACAGACATGAAGAGCGCATCCAGGAAGGAGACTTCCTTCGTTCCTGTCTGCGAGATGGGCAGCATGAGGAGGAGCGCCCCAAACAGCATGAAGGCTGCAAAACCACCACAGATGAGGACGCCTCGATGAAGCTGGCTCAGCGCGTTAAATAATTTTCTCATCATGAAGTGCCTCTCCCATTGTAAAAGCGAATCACGCAAGGATCCGCAGCTATCTGTCGCCAGTGACGATCCACCGGCCGCTCATACATACATTCTCCTTATTATACTATGCCCGCAAAAGAATTGACAGGGAACGCACACAAGTAAAAAGAGAAGTCCCATCGGCCTTCTCTTTTACCCGCAAGGAACAGCAGCACGCTATTTCCTGTTTCTCATATGCTCTTCGACCTGCGTTGCTGCGATAGCCCCCAAGATATCATGACGCGTGATGATCCCGACAAGGCGTGCCGGCGGCTCATCACCCTCACGCTCCACGCTAAGCTTCCCCTTTTGTACGACAGGCACCGTCTTCAGATGGTAATCCACCATGAGTGTCGTGATGGCTTCCATGTCCGTCTCCGGCGTGACACAGCGCACATCCGTCGTCATGATATCCTTTGCAGTCGTTGCGAGCAGCTTCCTGAAGGATTTCTCATACCGGCCAAAACCGCAGTAGTACACTGTGCCGCCCAGCACATCGACATGCGGCGGGATCTTCGGCTGCACCTTCTTGTACAAAAGATCTCCCTCGGAAACAATACCAAGAAGCTCATTATCATCTCCCACGACCGGGATCGCAGATACGGGGTGCGTCACGAAAAGTCCCACCAGCTCCTGTACGGTCGTATCCGGTGATACCGTGAACACATACTTCGTCATAAAGTCTTTCGCTTTCATAGATTTCATGATAAGGCCTCCTTGCAGGAAATACGAAAAATCGGCTCATTCTCAGACAAATGAGGAAAACACTTTCTCTATTTATATTTTAATTCTTTCAAGCCGGAACTGCAATAGGAGGGCTGGTGAAGAAGGCACCGGTTCTTGAGAAATGATTTTCCGGGGAAACCTCTTTATAGATGGTACGGTTCATGCCGTATGATCTTCATCGCGCGATAGAGCTGCTCGGAGAGGATCAGGCGTGCCATCTGGTGCGTAAAGGTCATCGCACTGATGGAGATCTTGAGATCCGCCCGATGCCGGATGTTCTTCCCATTCCCATAGGGACCGCCGATCATGAAGTAGAAATGGCTGGTCCCGGTGACCATACGCCGTGAGATCCAGTCTGCCAATCCTTCCGAGGACATGGGATCCCCTCTGAGATCAAGCAGCACAAGGCAGTCATCATCGGAGAGATACTTCAGCATCTTCTCTCCTTCTTTCTCCATCACCCTTTCCTTCATGGCAGGAGATGGATTCTCCGGCATTTTTTCTTCATCCTGTTCGATGATCTCCAGAGGTGCGATCGGCTTCAGGCGCTTCACGTACTCCTCGATGCCCTGCCGCATCCATTTTTCTTTGATCTTGCCGATGGCAAGCAGTGTAAATTTCATAGCTCTTCCTTTTCTGTAGGCCGATGCTGCAAGCGGAATGATGCCCCGAGACTAGGGAAACGCTGATTAAATCGCAGAGTCGGATTTCATATGGATTTTTATACATAGCTTCGTCATCATCTTCCTTAAATAGCTTGCTATTCGCGTCAGATGATTCCTTGCTCTGTATAAAAAACCAAGAATGAAATCTGACAACGATTGAATCAGTGTTTCCCTGGCGCCAAGACCCGAGGCCATGTCCATAGGACCTCTTTTTCGGCAGGAAATCGCTCGTCAGATCGTTTCCTTACTTATTATTCTCCGGTGCAGCCGCAAGAAGGACATCCGCCTTGGCTTCTCTTCCCTGGTGTTCGTAGGTGATGGAGATCTTTTCCCCCGGCTTATGAGTATCAAGGATTTCCCGCATCTCCTTCATAGTATTGCACTCCTTCCCATCGATCGCAAGAATGTAGTCTCCCGGCTCAATGTCAGTCAGGCTGATCGGGCTTCTGGCCGCGATCTTCATGACGAGGACTCCCTTCTCGTGATCCCAGCTATAACCGTAGCGGGCGGCAATGTCCTTGTCTGCTGCATACACGCCAAGATAGGCTCGCGTCACTTTGCCATGGTCTATGAGCTGCGAGATGATGCCCTTTGCCTGATTGATCGGGATGGCAAAGCCCATGCCTTCGACCCCTTCTTTCGCGATCTTCGCACTATTGATCCCGACGACCTTTCCATCAGCGGTGACGAGCGCCCCGCCGGAGTTGCCCGGATTGATGGCTGCATCGGTCTGAATGAGCTTGAAACGCTGGTCGATATCATCGAGGCTTCTGTTCAATGCGCTGATGACGCCGACCGTCACGGTTCCCTGAAATTCAAGACCCAATGGATTCCCGATCGCGATCGCCGTTTCTCCGACCTGCAGGCCATCAGAGTCTCCCAAAGAAGCTACGGGGAGATCGTCACTGCCTTCGATCTTGACGACAGCAAGATCGGTCGACGGATCCGTCCCCACCACCTTGCCGGAAACTGTCTTTCCGGAAGAAAGCGAGACATTGACCTCCTTGCTGCCGGAGACGACGTGGTTATTCGTCACGATGTAGCCTTTCTTGTCAAAGACCACACCCGAGCCTACGCTTTGCCCCACTTCAACGCGACGATTAAACATATCGCGGTCATATACCTTGGTCGTGATGCCGACGACCGCCGGCCCGACCTCTTTCACCGCCTGCACGATCGCTGTATTGCGGATGGCCGGCAGCTCCTGCAGCTTCTTATCCGCCCCCTGCGGTACCTGGTACGAGGAAGAAGCGTCCCTCTTCGGGATCGCCGGAAACTCGCCGAAGAAGCAGCCTCCCGCGCTTCCGATGACGAGCAGAGCAAGTGCTGCGGCGAAGAGCTTCATGCGTCCCTTGCGGGATCCGGTGATCTCTTTCTGCATGGCTTCCCCATGCTCTTTCAGCTGCTGATCCAAGTCTTCTCTATCCATGATGAGTACCTCTATTCATTTCTGTGAAATCTATCACTCGATCTGTCCTTTGGGTCTATCAAGCCCGCTGGATCCACAGGAAACAAGATCGCAGTCTGCTCCCTGCTCCCCGTCCGCCAGAGTCCCCCTCCTAATGTGTTCCTCATTATAGCATACCTGTCAAAGAAAAGAAAAAGGCGATGTGAAATAACGATCCTCTCATTTTCGCGTTCCATCTGCCGCGGGGGACTTGCAGTTGCAGCTCTCATAGGAGTGACAGGGAAACCTTATCCCAGCTGTCTTTCATGCCATAGTCACCCTATCCGCCCCTTTCGGGCACCTTCCCCTAGAGGGGAAGGCTGGGATACGAGAATACCATCTTCTAAAAAAAGGCGGCGAAGCCGCCACGAGAGCCCTGAACCCTGAACCTTGAACCCTGAACCAAATGAAAGCAAAGTAAAAAGGGGCTGTGAAGAAATGAGGATTCATTTCTTCACAGGCCCCTTTTATAAGCATTATTTCGCAATATCCGTCGCGCGGGTCTCGCGGATGACGACCACCTTGACTTGCCCCGGATACTGGAGTTCCTTTTCGATCCGCTGGGAAATATCATGCGCCAGAATGACGGCCTGGTCCTCATTGACCTTCTCCGGCTTCACGATGACACGCAGCTCACGTCCTGCCTGAATGGCATAGCAGCTGGCCACGCCTGGGAAGGATTTCGCAATATCTTCGAGCTTCGTGAGTCTCTTGATATAGTTTTCCAATGTCTCTCGGCGGGCACCCGGACGGGCAGCGGAGATCGCATCAGCCGCAGCGACCAGTACAGACTCGACACAAGTCGGCTCTGTATCCCCATGATGGGAAGCAATAGCATTGATGACCTGCGGCGATTCATGGTATTTCTGAGCGAGCTCCACGCCGAGTTCTACATGCGTCCCCTCCTGTTCCCGATCGACAGCCTTGCCGATATCATGAAGCAGACCCGCTCTTCTGGCAAGCTCTACATCGGCTCCCACTTCAGCCGCCAGGATGCCGGAGAAATAGGAGGTATCAATGCAGTGCTGCAGGACATTCTGCCCATAGCTGGTACGATACTTCAGACGACCAAGCGTCTTGACCAGTTCAGGATTCATACCGCGGATGCCGCATTCCATGACAGCCTGCTCACCGGCTTCACGGATCGCCTTATCCACTTCTTTCTTCGTCTTCGCCACGACCTCTTCGATGCGGGCCGGATGGATACGGCCATCCTTGACAAGACTTTCCAGCGCAAGACGCGCGACTTCACGGCGGATCGGATCAAAGCACGACAGGATGACAGCCTCCGGAGTATCATCAATGATGAGATCGACGCCGGTCAGCGTTTCGATGGCGCGGATATTTCTGCCTTCACGACCAATGATGCGTCCCTTCATCTCTTCATTCGGAAGAGCCACGACGGAAACCGTGGTCTCTGATACGGTATCGGCCGCATTTCTCTGAATGGCAGCCGCGATGATCTCTCTCGCTTTGGTATCCGCACTGCTCTTGGCTTCCTCGACCGCATCACGGATGCGGACCGCCTTCTCATGCGTCAGCTCCTCATCCACACGGGATAGGATCATATCCTTCGCCTGTTCACGGGACAGCTGGGAGATCTCTTCCAGCTTCGCCTGCTGGGACGCATACAGGGCATCGACTTTTTCTTTCTGGGCCTTGACCTGATTTTCTTTGCGGTCCAGCTGTGATTCGCGCTGTTCCAGATTGCTGCTGCGCTGATCCAGATTATTGTCCTTCTGTACCAGACGCTGCTCGTACTTCGCCAGCTCATCGCGGCGATCCTTATTTTCCTTTTCCATATCCTCGCGGAGCTTATGGATCTCCTCACGGGTCTGTACCAAGGTCTCTTTCTTCAGTGTCTCCGCTTCACGAGACGCTGTATCCAGCATCTTTTTCGCATCCTCTGCGATCTGCTTCGCTTTTTCCTCTGCAGAACCGATCCGGGCTTCTGCGATACGCTTGCGCAGCAGGTAACCGATCCCCATACCGCAGACAGCCGCTGCGATACCACAGAGAATGACGTAGAGTAAAACTTCATCCAGTGTCAAATGGTTCACCTCTCTCTTTCTGATTTTATTATTTTAAGACAGAAAATACGTAGCTCCGGACACGCCGGAAAGTGCAGGCCGTGGTAAATGGTCTTTCATCCTTCAAGAGAAAAGGTTCCTATGACACAAAACATCCTTTGCAAAAAATTACAGCAGGTGATGATGGCGAAAAGGCTGACAGATGGCCTTTATCTATAATAAGAATCCCTCCGCTCGCGGAGTTCTCACTGGGCTTGCAGCTTGCATGCTGATCCATCGGGGACGCTGCACATACGACGGGCATCGTATCACGATGATTCAGTACTGCTTTAATTCTAAAATGTTTATTTTTTATTGTCAAGGTTGAGATAGAGAGCAGGGTAGCCCGTAGGGCATGCTGCCCTTTGATTCCATTTGAAAACGTCACGCTTTCTAGTTAGGAGTTAGGAGTTAGGAGTGGTGGTGCGGCGCATAAAAATCAGAAGCGCCGCAAAGTATAAATAGGGCGATGCCCGAAAGTGGTATTTCAGTCACCAGTCACTAGTCACGAATTACCAGCCACTCCTATCTCCTTCTTCCTCCCCCGAAGAGAGACCATACGAAAAGAGCCGCCACCGCTGCCCAGGACATATGGTAATTCATGATCCCAAGATCCGTCATGATATTGATCACCGTAAGCCCCAGCATGAAGAGCATATTCGCCCGCAGATCGATGCCCCGCTCTCTTCGAAGGATCAGGAACGAGATCAAAAGGATAGAGAGATGCACACCAAAGACCGCGTACAGATAAAACATGAGCGGCGTCATCTGCAGGATGAATCCGCCAATCAGCATAATGCCAATGATCCACATCCAGCCGTTTGTCATAAAGTTCCTCCCATGCCGGTTATATAATCCTTCGTGTCAAAGGTAAGGAAATGTTGATCCGTTCCGCATTTCCTTAACCCAAGATCAGAGATCGCCAAGGCTAAGATTCAGCCTCCTTGACATCTCCATCCTTTTCGGGGATCCAGAGCTTCTGTTCCGGATAATGCCAGAGAAATTCATAAGAGGGAAGCCAGCGCTTGCCGAAAGCATGCATTGCGACGAGGAGCTTCGGCTCTACCCTTTCAAGATATGCCATGACGCCCCACTCGCGGGTCGCCTGCTGCCTCGCATCCACCGGGAAAAAGGCCACATCGACCTGTCTTTCGGAAAAACGGGACAGCTCATGGAAGAAGTCCCGCCTGGCGGCCAGATTATCTGCCGCCGGTTCGCCGGCCCAGTGCCACCAGTTCAGATCTCCCGCGTGGAAGATCGTCTTGCCCCCGCTTTTGACCAGAAACGAGCCCCCCTCATCTGTCGAGCCATACATAGTGACCGTCAGATCGCCGATCGTCAGCGTATCTCCGGGGACCATAAGATGCTTCTTTTCTTCCCTGTCCATCGTCAGCCAGCAGTTCTTATGCATGATGTAGGCCTCTGCCCGCTCTTCCCACCTTCGTATATCGCGGTTGAAATGATCGGCATGGTAATGACTCACGAAGAAATACAATTTCTTCGTGGAATCCTTGAGAAGAGTCTCCAGCCGGTCCTCCGGGTCTTTGTAGAAATCAAAAACAAGAAGGCTCGTCTCATTTTCATAGATGAATCCGCTGTGATGCAGAAAATAAATGATATCGCTCATAAGCGCTGTCCTCCGATATTGAAAGATTCGTACGTATTTATAGATTTTACCTGTGATGAAAAGCAGAACTATTTATAGTATAATAATTATAATTGTTGTGCAATTACCTCATCAATAACATATATATAGTATGGTAGCCGCAGGGTCAGCATACGGAGCAGGAAACGAAATCCAGCAGAAATACAGCGTATTCGCCAGAGATCTGCCTGCTGCCACCTCTGGCACCAATTATACCATACCTGATAGGATTTATATATTTTTCAGATTTTCTTTGACCTTTGTCCTTAAATTGTGTACAATGTTCATTGTGTCTTTTGCAGAAAACAGGAGGTCCTTCTTATGATTATCCATGATGAAGCCCATTGTCGATTTCTACAGGAAGACCCGAAAGGAACCGCCTATATGGAGTATACCTGCGCGGGAAATATTCTCACCGTCACCCATACAAAAGTCCCCGATGCCCTCGCTGGACGCGGCATCGCCGAAAAGCTGGCTTCTGCCTTCTATGAATGGGCCATCCGCCATCATTACATCGTCCACTCCGAATGCTCTTATATGAGCCATTGGATGGAAAAAAACAAGTGACTTGTGACTGGTAGCTAGGGATTAGTGGCTAGGGATTAGGGATTAGGAGTCTCAAGTGACTGGTGACTAGTGACTGGAATGCCAGCTCATGGCATCGCCATTATTTATAATTCTTATACTTCTTATACTTCGCGGCGCTTCAGATTTTTTATGCGCCGCACCACCATTTCGCATTTCTCATTTCTAATTTCTCATTCATGCGAGACTTTCATCTACAATCAAGGGGGGCGGCACGCCCCAAGGGCTAACCCTGAACCCTGAACCTTTAACCCTTTTTCACAGAGGAACCACCATGTATAGTTCGTCTCTCTTTCAAAACCCGATCTCTTTCCGGGAAACGCAAAACATGCTCGAAACCATCACTCTACATTTTGCAGACCTACTGCGTCTGAAATCCGCTGCGCTTTACGACCACTCTGTCCGCGTCTCGAACTATGCAGCTGCGACAGCCGTGTATATGAAGCTGCCTTCGAATGAGATCACGCTCATCCGCTATGCGGGGCTTCTGCATGACATCGGCCTTCTCTCCCTGCCGAACCAGATCCTGTCCAAGGCACCCTACCTTTCTCGAAGAGAGCTCTCGCTGTATAAAAAGCATCCGGAGCTTGGCGCAAATATGCTCGAGTCCATCCCTGGTTGTCAAGATCTTCTTCCCTACATCCGCTGCCATCACGAGCACTGGGACGGGACCGGTTTTCCGAAGCACCTCAAGAACGTGAATATTCCTCTCGGAGCGCGGATCATTGCCGTCGCAGACTACTACGATACCGCCATCTACTCCTCACCGGACTTCTCAGAAAAGACAAAGGCTGAAGTCACACGTGAGATCTTCAGCGGCTCCTCTATCCTTTTTGATCCCGAGGTCATTGCCGCCTTTATCAAAGTCCTGTTCCACAAGACGGATCTGAAATGAAGGCCTTGAGGGACTCGTGACTGGTGACTGGTGACTAGGGATTAGTGGCTAGGGATTCGGAGTCTTGAGCGACTAGTCACTAGCCACCAGTCACTTGAATACTATTTTCGGGCATCCCCCATATATCATTCGCGGCGCTTCATTATTTTTGCGCCGCACCAACATTTCTCATTCGAGCAGGCCTTTCAAACGTAATCAGTGAACAGCACGCTCCATGGGCCAGCCATGAACAAAAAAGCTATGATGAAACTTCCGTTTCACCATAGCTTTTTTTTGCTGCAGCCTCGCCGGCTGTTATTTTTTTGACTCATCAGCCGCTTTTTCGAAGAACCACTTCTGCGAGAGCTTGTCATAAGTCCCGTCTTCCATGACCTTTTTCAGTGCCGCATTGACCTCCTGCTGCATGGCCTTGTCATCCTTCGCCATAATGATGACGAACTGCTCTCCGGTCGTGATGGTGCCGGCCGTGGTCAGCTTGCCTCTGCCTTCGTGTTCCAGATAGTACTTCGCTCCCGGTTCATCCACGATAGCTGCATCCGCTTCTCCCTCTTCCACCGCCTTGAAGACATCCTTATAGTAGTCAGGCATCACCGTGCGCGCCGGAGAAAGCTCCTTCACCTTCATTTCATTCGTAGTACCACGTTCGGCGGCTACAATTTTCCCTTTCAGATCTTCCGGCCCATGGATCCCTTCCGTGCCGGGGCGGACTACGATGACGTAGCTTCCGAGGCTGTAGTATGGATCACTGAAAGACACGTGCTTCTTACGTTCTTCCGTTGCGCCGATGGCGGAAATCCCAAGCTGGATCTTCTTGTCACCGACGAAGTGGAAAATCTGTTCAAAAGGAAGGTTATTGAACTCTGCCTCCGCATCCATTTTCTGTGCGACTGCCTTCATGAGGTCCACATCGAAGCCGATGATGTGACCGTCTTCATCTTTATATTCGAAGGGGGCATAGGAGGCCTCCACAGCGACACTGAGCTTTTTCTTCGGCGTCGCCATGCTGCTCCCTGCTTCCCCACCACATCCGGTGGAAAAGAAAATAGCACTGGCTGCCAGAACGAAAGCGCTGATTTCATTACATTTTTGTTCATGTGATTTCCTCCCGAGATCAAATATTTTTAAGGAAACACTGATTAAATCGTTATCGGATTTCATTCTTGGATTTTTATACAGAGCGAGGAGACAGAGGGCGCGAATAGCGGGCTATTTAAGAAGAATGTCGACGACGCTATGTATAAAAATCCATATGAAATCTGATTCTGTGATTGAATCAGCGTTTCCTTAAATCTTTGCAGAATCATATATAAAAAGTATACTGGAATCCGACCATTTTTTCACTTTAAAATTTCAAGTATTTCCAATAAAATCCGGCATCATGCGCTGTTTTTCTAAAAACTTTAAAATTTCAACTTTAGAAAACCGTCCTTCCAGTCAACGATGGCACGCACGCGGGACAATGCCCGCTCCTTCTATCCTGTCACGCTTATTTCTTTTCCTGCTTGCCGAACCATTTTTCGAAGATCTTATCATAGGTCCCATCCGCTTTGATCTCCTTCAGCGCCTTATTCACCGCCGCCTGCAGTTCTTTATTTTCTTTCTTCACTGCGAAGACCATGCCGCTGGCGCCCTTGGAGGTGCCGACGATCTTCAGATCTTTGTCCCCGCCCTGCTTCAGGTAGTACATGCCGACAGGCTGGTCGATGACAACGGCATCGAGCGTCTTAGCCTGCAGCTCCATGAATGCCTGAGAATTCGAGTCGAGCTGTTTGACCTGTGCAGCTTTGGCTTCCTGCGCGAGCTTCACCTGCTGGGTGCCGACCTGCGCACCGACATTCTTGCCTTCCAGATCTGCCCAGTCCTTGATATCCGCATTGTCTTTTCTGATAATGATGATGTAGCCATTCTCTGTGAAGTAGGGATCGGAGAAAGCGACCTGCTTTTCGCGTTCCGGTGTCGCATCGAGACCGGCTGCGATGAGATCGATCTGTCCGGACTGGACAGCCGGGATCAGCGCATCGAAGCCCATGGACTTGAATTCCATCTGGCTGCCCATCTGTTTGATGACCGCATCCGCAAGATCCAGGTCGAAGCCTACATATTTATCATCCTTGGTAAATTCAAATGGCGGGAACGTGGTTTCCGAGCCGACGCGGATGACTTTCGGGATGCCGGAGCCGGACTTCGCTGCACTCTCGCCGGATTTCGCATCACCGCCGCAGCCGGAAGCAAGGACCACCGCTGCCATAGCGCCCATCGCCAGAAGAATTTTCATTTTTTTATTCATCATTCTGATCATCTCCATATGCTATACATATATAAAAGAGCAGTAAACCAACTGTTTGTATCTTATCAATTCTTCGGACATATGTCAAATTATTCTAGCTTTTCGAATAAATATTCATATCAAACAGATTTCAGCTTCTTCATGCGGGGAAGACGAAACAGGTGATCGCTTCCCAAGGAGGGGCAAGAGAAGCGGGTCCCTGCTCTTCTTTTCATGCCTGCTCTTTGTATTGACCCACCCCTTTATCCATGCTATAGTTTAGAATATATATGATTCTACGAATACCCACAATTTATTTAAAAAATCGAAAACAATATCTGATATAGTGATGATAGGAATCAGGGGCTAGGCTTTAGAAATAGGGACAGCCGATAGCGAGTGCCCCGGCGGCTGACTCCGTGAGTGACGCCTGCCATCATCCGATCCTGCCCCCTGTTATACTTGTTTTTTCAAAAGGACCTATCTATGGAATTCATCATATCTTTTCTCTCTGAATGGGGCTATCTTGCGCTCTTTATCTGTATGGCGCTCGAAAACATGAATATCCCCATCCCCAGTGAGATCATTCTGGGCTTTGCGGGTTTCCTCGTCTCGCAGGGTGTCTTCTCCTTCTGGCCGACGATCTTGATCGGCACACTGGCTGGGCTGATCGGCTCCCTGGCCTCCTACTACATGGGCTACAAGGGCGGGCGCGACATGATCCTTCGCCACACGCAGAAAGGCGGTATGGGCGCGAAAAAAATGATCGCCGCAAAAAACTGGTTTGAGACCTACGGCGGCATTGCGGTCTTTACCGGCCGTCTGCTTCCGGGGATCCGTACCTTCATTTCCCTGCCTGCGGGCATCGCACAATTTCCCCTCCCGGAATTCACGATCCTGACCATCGTCGGCACGATCCCCTGGACCATATTTCTGGTCTACATGGGTGCCATGCTGGGAGAAAACTGGCATTCGCTCCTCTCTTACAAGCTGGAGATCGCTCTTGTCTGCATCGTCATCTGCGCCATCATCGCAGCGGCTTTCCATTTCTATCAGAAACATAAGAATAATAAACATGAAGCTCAATAAAAACTGCATCTTACTTTTCCTTTTCTGTCTCACCCTCTACGGCACTTTTTCCGGTCTCATTCCTCTGCTCGACCCAGATGAGCCCGTCTACGGCGAGACAGCAAAGGAAATGCTCTCTACAGGCGACTGGCTGTCTCCCCGCATCTATGGCGAATTCTGGTACGATAAGCCGCCGCTTTTCTATTGGTTGGAATCGATCTCCTTCACTCTCTTTGGCGTCTCGACCACGAGTGCCCGTCTCCCTTCGATCCTGATGGGTGCGCTGCTCTCGCCCTACCTCTACCTGTCTATGCGAAAGCTGCTAGGTGAGAAGGCTGCGCTCTACGGTGCCTTCATCTCTACCTCCTCACTGGAGATCATCGTCCTTGCCAGAAGCTCGGTGACGGATGCGACGCTGACCTTCACGCTCACTGTCGCCCTCATTTCATTTCTTCGAAAGGAATATATCCCCGCCTATATCTTCTGCGGTCTCTCGCTCCTTGCGAAGGGCCCGATCGGCTTCGGATTTCCAGCACTCATCGTAGGTCTTTGGATGATCTTCAGGGGATCCTTCACGTTCAAAAATATCATGGCACTGGGCTGGACCTGGGGAATCCCCCTCGCCTGTCTCGTGGGGCTTCCCTGGTACCTGGCAATGGGCATGATCCACGGAGATGCCTTCATCGATACCTTCCTCGGCTATCACAATGTGACGCGCTTCATCAGCCCGGAGCATGCCGGGCAGAACCACTACTGGCTCTACCTCGTCGTCCTGATCGCCGGTTTCTATCCATGGACAGGCACACTGCCCGGTATCCTTCGGCGTTTACGGAAATGGAGATCAGACCCTGTCCTCTTCTACCTCATCGTTTGGGCGCTCTTCATTTTCCTTTTCTTTACGCTCTCCTCGACGCAGCTCTTCTCCTACATCCTTCCGATGTTTCCTCCGCTCTCGCTTCTGGCCGGGAAATATCTCACGGAGATCCGAGAAGCGGGGCATGTTTCAAAGTCCCTCATGGGCTTCCATCTCTTCTTTGCCCTGACGACCGCTATCGCCATCAGCCTCGCGCCGCTTACACCCGCAGGCGGCGCTATAGTGAAATACAGCATTTCCCTCTTCATGATTCTCTCTGCTCTCTTTTCTGTCCGCATGCTGTCAAAGGGGCGTATGCGCGGCTTCCTCTGCTCGCAGGCCTGCCTCATTCTTCTCTTCGTGACATCCGTCTGGGGCCTCTTTGCCGCTCCCGTTTCCAGTCTCTTCACCTCGAAGGCCATTGCAGAGACGCTCTCGAAAACAGAAAAGGCGCCTGAACTTCCAGTCTATATCGATACCTTCTACCGGCCATCTGTCGCCTTCTACACGGATATTTACGGAAAAGCCCTTCCGGAATTTGACGAACGAAAACGCCGGGAAACGGCAAAAAATGAAGCCGATGGCGTCCTTCTTCCCGGCAAAGACAATTCCCTCGCCCTTCCGGATCATGCCTACATTCTTGTACAGAAAAAGATCTATGACCATTGGCCGGAAAAGCTGAAAGCAGAAAATCGGCTGCTGTGGGAAAAGGATACAGCGGTATTTCTGGTAAGACATGCAGAGCCATGAGGAGCTGCTGTTTCCATCATCGTCCGATCTGATAGGCCATGCATGACATGAGATATGACCATCACTCTCTATGTTTCGGCGCTTTCTGATGGGTACGCCGCTTTACCATGTCACAGTTTTAGTTACAGGAGGTCTCCTTGAGTACAAAACGTCAAAAGCGTGAGAAAAAACAGGCGCAGCTTGCCAAAGAGAACGAACGCAGCACCCTGATCTCTTTTATCAGCTTCTTCATCATCACCTTTCTCTTCTTCCTCTGGGGCAGCTGGCTGCTTCCGATCACCGATCCGGTCGAGTCGAACTACGCACTGACCGCCCGTGAAATGGTGGAGTCCGGCGACTGGATGTCCCCGCAGATCTATGGCGTCTACTGGTATGACAAGCCCATCATGGTCTACTGGCTCCTCTCGCTCGCCTACAGCGCACTTGGCTTCACCGACCTCGCCGCCCGCCTGCCGGCAGTGCTTACAGGCGCCCTCTCCGTGACACTTCTCATCTGGTACCTCCGGCGCATCCTGAAAGACAATGTCGTCTCCATCTGGGCCGGCGTCATGCTCGCGACCTCGCTGGAGTGCTGGGTGATCTCCCACGCCATCATCACCGACAGCATCCTTCTCCTCTTCACCATCCCGACCATGTTTTCTGCCTACATCGGCATCACAGAAAACAGCAAAAAGCACCTGGTGATCGCCTACGCTGCCGCGGGGCTTGCCTGCCTCGCGAAAGGCCCCGTCGGCCTCGTCCTTCCCGGCCTTCTCCTTGTCATCTGGTGCCTTTCGATGAAAGAGCCGAAGACCATCCTCCGCCTTTTCCCCTGGCAGGGGCTTCTCGCCTTCTTTGCCATCGCCCTTCCCTGGTACGGCGGCATGTATGCGATCCACGGCAGTGATTTCATCAATGAATTTCTGGGACTGCACAACGTCCTCCGCGCCACCTCCTCCGAGCATCCCGAGGACAACCACTGGTACTACTACCTCATCCTCCTTCCCGCCTCGCTCCTCCCATGGGCTTTTGTTTCCTTTTATGAAATGAAAATGCGCTGGAAAGAGAAGGGCGCCTTCTACCTCTTCCTCATGGTCTGGTGCTGGGGCACCATCCTCTTCTACACCCTGATGGCCACGAAGTATGTCACCTATTCCTACATCGCCGTCGTTCCCGCCATCACCTTTGCCGCCTTCGGCGCACTCCGCATCCGCATGGGCGAAAAGCTCCCCTCCATTCTGGGCGGTCTCGGCCTCCTGATCCTTATGGCGGCGCTCCTTGTCGGCACCTTCCGTCTAAAAGAAGGAAACTGGCTTGTCTTCTACGCGGTCCTTGCTTATGGCCTCTTCGCCTACCTCATCCGCTGGAAAGCGAACCAATACAAACGCCTCACCATCATCTCCGCGGTCACGGCATCCGCCTTCCTCTGCTGCATCTCCGAAGGCCTTCCCCACTTCATGATGACCCGATCCGCCTTTGAGATCGATAGTGCCATTCAGGAAGAGAAAGGAAAGCACTATTTCTTCCTCACCTATCCCGCCAGCTACAGCTACTACACAGGCGACATCGCGACACGCCTCCTGCCTGATGAACCGCTGCTGGACCAGGAAAAGCGCGATGCCCGCTGGGATAAGAAATCTCCCATCCCCACCGTAAACGAAGAGCAATTCATAGAAGCTGCCAAGGCCTCTGATAGGCCCAGCTACCTCTATGTAGCAAACGGGAAAGCCAAATTCTTCGACGCCTGGTCGCTCGCTCCCCGTTTTGAAAAAGTAGAAAGCACCAAGGCCGGGACGATCTATCGGTTTGTGGAGACTAGTGACTAATGACTGGTGACTAGCGATCCAGAGACTAAGAGACATCAGACGCTCTCGTATCGTCATTTCGAGCGCAAGCGAGAAATCTTCCTTGCAGACCGATAAACAAAGGATGTGTGTAGCACCAAGGCGTCGTTTCCGCACAGTGCCTATGTGATACTGACCGCAGTGCAAGAAAGATCTCTCGGCTACGCTCGAGATGACGACGGCGCGAAGCGCTATCAAAACTCCGCGGCGCTTTTGATTTTTATGCGCCGCACAACCATTCCTAATTCCTAATTCCTAATTCCCAACTCCTCATTTGAAAGGCTCATCATGAACGACAATCTCACCCATTTCCTCACCGCTCTCTCCGCCTACAAGGGCGAGAACGTCTTCAATCCATGGCGTGATACAGACGCAGACTACGAAGTCGGCCGCGCCGTCTCCATCCGCCAAGAGCAGCTTACGGACTACCTCACGCGGCGCATCGGGCGGGCAAAGATCCTTCTCATCGCCGAAGCCTGCGGCTATCAGGGCGGACACTTCTCCGGCATCGCCATGACCTGCGAGCGTATGCTCTTGAACCAACATCCCAAAGTCACGAGCCGGATGATCCTTGGCCGTGAAGGCACGCGCACCAGTCGGATGGACAGCCCCTTCATCACGAAGGCTGCTCAGAAAGAGAAAGGCTTCAATGAGCCCACCGACTCCGTCGTCTGGAGCGCATGCCTCGAAGCCGGCCTTGCCCCCGATGAATTTCTCTTGTGGAACATCTTTCCTTTCCATCCTTATAAAAAAGGCGCTCTCCTCACGAACCGCACACCGACGGATCAAGAACTCGCCATCGGCCTCACGTATACAAAAGAGCTCCTCTCCTTAACCGGACCCCTTCCGCTCTTTGCCATCGGCAGGAAGAGCGAGGTGACACTCACCGAAGCAGGCTTCTCCGTCACCGGCCTGCGCCATCCCGCAAACGGCGGCGCGGGCATCTTCCGTGCCCAGCTGAAGGAAGCACTATCCAAATAAAGATCAAGAAAACCCGCTCTGCTCTGCAGGACGGGTTTTTGATTGGGGCGATCTTGTGACTAGTGACTGGTGACTAGTGACTAGGAACCGAGGACTCTCTCGTATCGTCATTTCGAGCGCCAGCGAGAAATCTTTGTCATTCTCGGTTTGGCGTATGATGTCAGAAAACTGAAAACGGGAAACCTGCTATCCGCTGACCTTCGGGCATCGCCCCCTATATATTCGCGGCGAAGCCGCCACCTTAACCCGTTGAACCCGTTGAACCCGTTGAACCCGTTGAACCCATTGAACCTGTTAATTCCCTACCTTGTCCCCCGCCCCATCGCATGCTATAATACGTATCTACTGACTTATGCGAATACGTTATCAAAGGATGGTTCATCTATGACTTTACGTGAATGGTTGCCGCTCGTCGGCATCACACTCTCTGCCTTTATTTTCAACACCTCTGAATTCATGCCGATCGGCCTTCTGACGGACATTGCAATGGACTTTGGCATCAGCGAAGCCCGCGCAGGCCTGCTGATCTCCATCTATGCCTGGGTCGTCATGGCGATGTCGCTCCCGCTCATGATCCTCTGCTCACGCATCCCGCTGCGCCCATTGCTTCTCGCCGTGATCGCGCTCTTTGCCGTATCACAGGTATTCTCTTCGATCTCTACGGGCTACTATACCCTCCTCGCCTCCCGTATCGGCGTCGCTTTTGCCCACTCCGTCTTCTGGTCCATCGCGACCCCCATCGCGACACGCATCGTCCCCGCCTCCCACCAGTCCACTGCCATGGGCATGGTCGTCACCGGGACATCCATCGCCATGATCTTCGGACTTCCTATGGGCCGCTTCATCGGCCTCGCCGCCGGATGGCGCATGACCTTCGCCTGCGTGGCCGTCATTTCCTTCGCGACACTCGCCTACCTCTTCTTCCTGCTCCCGAAGGTCTCCGGCAATGCGCCTTTCGCCGTGAAAGATGTACCGAAGCTTTTCAGAAATAAAGTCCTCGCCGGTATCTTCCTCCTCTCCTTCCTCGTCTCCTCCGGTTACTACACCTGCTACAGCTACATCGAACCCTTCATGCTGCAGATCTCCCACTTCCCGGCAGACTGGATCACAATGCTTCTCACCGTCTTCGGCTTTGCCGGACTTCTGGGCAGCCTCCTTTTCTCCAAGCTCTATAACGCCCACCGCTATTCCCTCCTGGCCTCGACGATCTTCCTCCTCGTTATCGCGCTTTCCCTCTTCTATCCGCTTGCAGGAGATCTCTACGCCATCTGCGCCCTCTGCGTCCTATGGGGCATGGCTGCGACAGCCTTCAATGTCGGACTGCAGGCAGAAACCATCCAGGTCACCACCAGCGCTGAAGCCCCTGTCGCCATGTCCATCTTCTCGGGCATCTTCAATCTGGGCATCGGCTCCGGCACTTGGCTGGGCGGCCTCCTCTGCACGTATATCTCGATCACATGCATCGGCTTCGCCGGTGCGGCCTTCGCCTTCCTTGCCTTCCTGTACTGCGTACTGAAATTGATCCCTGATATGAAAAAGGAAGGGTAAAAGCAGCTGTGCCGAATTCTTCGGGATACTTCACACCACGGCGTGAAGTATCCTTTTTTCTATGCACAGAAAGCTGACGATATGGGAAGAGCATCTTCCCCCCATGCCAGCCCCTTCCTCTGGAAAGGGCTGCCGAGCAGAGCGAGGCGGGGCCCACTCGCGCGTCGTTTATCGGTCTGCCAAGAGGATTTCTCGACTTCGCTCGAAATGACGATACGCAGAAAACAACATTCCCCCATTTCCGATGGGAAGAGGGTAATAATGGTAAAACGCTTACCCCTAATCCCGAGTCACTACTAACTAGTCACTAAAATCCCCAACAAAAAAGGAAATCGCGCAGGCGATTTCCTTTTTTAGCAGTCTATCGAAAAGACGATTTCCAGAGAGCCGATCACACCAGCTTGCTGAAGTCGCCCCAGGTATTGAAGAGGGCGAGGGTAGCGAGGAGCTGGGAGATGCGGTTGTTCTTGACGGCTTCGTCATCGACCATGACCATGACGTTGTCGAGGTAGTCATTGATCGGGGCCGTGAGTTCCTTGAGAGCCGGGAGGGCTTTTCCGTACTCGTAAGAAGCAAAGAGCGGAAGGGCTTTGGCAGAAACAGCTTCGAACGCATCCTGAAGCTTCTTTTCCACGTCTTCGGTGAAGAGGGATGGATCGACCTTGCCGCCGGTCTTGCCCTTGGTGATATTCGCAAGACGGGTGACAGCCTGTCGGAGTTCCGCTTCGTCCTTCAGCTGGCTTTCCGCCATGCTGCGGGCTTTCAGGAAGAGGGCATAAATGTCATCAACAGGACCGGCGAGGACGGCGTCGATGATATCATAGGCGATGCCTTCGTCGAGCATGATGGCTTTGATGCGCTGGCGGAAGAAGTCTTCGATCTGGGAGAGAACGGTCTTCTTCGTCTCTTCATCGCCCGGAAGGAGGGCAAGGGCTGCCTCGATGCCGCGGCGGATGTCCCAGTGGATCTTTCCATCCGTCAGGATATTTACGGCGCCGATGGTCTGACGGCGGAGTGCGAAGGGATCCTGCGAGCCGGTCGGGATGAGACCGCGCAGGAAGGTCGCAGCGAGGTTATCCAGCTTATCAGCGAGGGAGAGCGCACGGCCGATTTCCTGCTCTGGGAGGATATCTCCAGCGAATCTTGGCATATACTGCTCGAAGATGGCCTTTGCAACCTCCGGTTTTTCTCCATCAAGGAGAGCGTATTCCTTACCCATTTCGCCCTGCAGTTCGGTGAATTCGGTGACCATGCCGGTCGCGAGGTCGGACTTGGAGAGGAAGGCGGCGCGGTCGGCGTCAGCGGCTTCCTCTGCCGTGAAGCCCCAGTCCTTGCCGATGGCTTCCGTCAGTTTCTGAAGGCGGTCTGCTTTATCACGCATGTCTCCCATGCCTTCCTGATAGTTGATGCGGGTGAGGTCATCTCTGTGGCCTTCCAAGGTCTTCTTGCGGTCGTTTTCGAAGAAGAATTTCGCATCGTCAAGACGGGCACGGAGGACTTTTTCGTTGCCGTGCTGGACGTTTTCGAGGGCTTTCGTACCGCCGTTACGAACAGTCAGGAAGTACGGCATGAGGGAGCCGTCTTCGTTTCTGACAGGGTAGTATCTCTGATGGTCACGCATCGGGGTGACGACGGCCGGTACAGGGAGCTTCAGGAATTCATCATCGATCCTACCATAGAGCGGAGTCGGGTATTCGACGAGGTAGTTGATCTCTTCCAAGAGGTCTGCATTGTGCCAGACGTGGCCGCCGAGCTTGTCTGCAACGGCGAGAAGGCCGGTACGAATCATTTCGCGGCGTTCATCCTGATCAACGATGACAAAGGCGTGACGCATGGTCTCCTTGTAGGAGAGCGGATCAGAGATCACGACAGGTTCCTTGCAGAGGAAACGGTGTCCGCGGCTGACATTGCCACTCTTGACGTGAGCAAATTCCATCGGGATGATCTCCTTGTCGCAGAGAGCAACGATCCAACGGACAGGACGGATGAAATGGGCTTCTTCATCGGCCCAGCGCATGCTTCTGGTGAAGTTCAGGCCGGTGATGAGGGAGAGGAAAAGCTCGGGCAGGACGTCTTCGACTTTCTTGCCCGCATGTACGACATGCGCCCATGTGTATTCCCCTTCTTTGACGAGTTCAGATGGATCGATGTGCTGGCCGCGGGCAAATCCCTGGGCCGCGCGTGTCGGATTTCCATCCGCATCGAAAGCAGCTTTGACGGATGGACCGCGTTTCTTGACTTCTTCATCCGGCTGGCGGTCTGCGGCATCCTTGACGAGGACGGCGAGACGGCGCGGGGTCGCGTAGATGGTGATGTTTTCGGCAGCGATGCGATGGGCTTCGAACTGGGAAGCCGCGAGTGCTTTCAGCTGGTCAACGACGCCGGACATGATATTGGCCGGCATTTCCTCTGTACCGATTTCTAAGAGAAGATTCTTACTCATTTCGCTTCGCCTCCTTTAAGCATGGGGAATCCCAGCTCTTTGCGCTTTTTCAGCCAGGCCTTGGCGCACATGCGGGCCAGGTTTCTGACACGGGAAATATATTCTGTACGTTCCGAGAGGGAGATCGCTCCGGCAGCGTCCAGCAGGTTGAAAGAATGGGAGCATTTCAGTACGTAGTCGTAGGCTGGGAGTACGAGGCCGGCCTTCACGACACGCTGTGCTTCTTTTTCATACATGTCGAAGAGCTTGAAGAGCATGTCGTGGTCAGAGAGCTCGTAGCTGTAGACGGACTGCTCGTATTCATTCTGGTGCCAGATGTCGCCATAGGTGACGCCATCGGTCCATTCGAGGTCATAGACATTGTCTACTTCCTGAATGTACATCGCGATACGTTCGAGGCCATAGGTGATCTCTACGGAGACCGGATGCTCATCGATACCGCCGACCTGCTGGAAATAGGTGAACTGGGTGATTTCCATGCCGTCGAGCCAGACTTCCCAGCCGATGCCCCATGCGCCTAAGGTCGGGGACTCCCAGTTATCTTCGACGAAGCGGATGTCGTGTTCTTGCGGATCGATACCGAGCTCTTTTAAGGATTCCAGATAGGTTTCCTGGATGTTATTCGGAGACGGCTTCATGATGACCTGGAACTGATGGTGCTGGTAGAGACGGTTCGGGTTATCCCCATAACGGCCGTCATCCGGACGGCGGGATGGTTCCATATAGGCTACATTCCACGGTTCCGGTCCGATGGTGCGCAGGAAGGTAGCCGGATTCATCGTGCCTGCGCCTTTTTCTGTGTCGTAAGCTTCTCCGAGTACGCAGCCCTGCTTGGACCAGAACTTCTGGAGTGCTAAGACGATCTGCTGAAAAGTCATTTGTTCCTCCTGATCGAAGAAATGGGGTGTGACCGATCGGTCACTGCGCTCCCATTTCCTGACAATATAAAAATCCCTGTAACAAAAAGTTACAGGGACGAGTTACAGGGATCATTAACCCGCGGTTCCACCCTCATTGACCTAAGGAAACACTGATTACATCGCAAAGTCTGATTGAATCAGTGTTCCCTAAGGCCCACCTTGATTTCTCTTATTTCCCTACTCTGTTCAGGAAACAGCTCAGAAACGCCTTCTGTCCATCGCCGGCCTCTCACCACCGCCGGCTCGCTTTGTCAGACATACTCCTCTTCCTCATCGCCGTATATGGGAACATTGTAGCAAATCACGATGGAAATGTAAAGGGGCGTGATGCCCATGATTACGTTTGAAAGCCTCGCTTGAATGAGAAATTAGAAATGAGAAATGCGAAATGGTGGTGCGGCGCATAAAAATATGGAAGCGCCGCGAATATATATGGGGCGATGCCCGCTTAAGACGTTAGACGTTAGACGTCAGAAGTCTGATGTCTCCTAGTCTCTTAGTCTCTTAGTGACTAGTCACCAGTCACCAGCTACCAGTCACCTATTCTCCCAATAAAAAATCCGCTCAGTGAGCGGATAAAAAAATGGAGCGGGTGAAGGGAATCGAACCCTCGTAACCAGCTTGGAAGGCTGGCGCTCTACCATTGAGCTACACCCGCATAAATGGTCGGAGCAGCAGGATTTGAACCTGCGACCCCTTGGTCCCGAACCAAGTGCGCTACCAAACTGCGCTATGCCCCGACAACGTAGATGATTATAGCATTTTGTTCTCTTTCTGTCAATAGATTTTTTACATTCATTGCTGAAACACGGATCGCGCCGTTTTCCCTCGAGAGACCGGGCTCCGCCGATATTTAGGTACAGGAGGGAATCTTCCCCGGATCTTTTTTTGCGCATGATTCATGACCACAGAAAAAGGCGATGTGAAATAACGATCATCTCATTTTCGAGTTCCATCTGCCGCGGGAGACTTGCAGCTCTCATAGGAGTGACCGGAAAACCTTATCCCAGCTGTCTTTCATGCCATAGTCACCCTATCCGCCCCTGCGGGGCACCTTCCCCTAGAGGGGAAGGCTGCGATACGAGAATACCATTTTCTAAAAAAAAGGCGGCGAAGCCGCCACGAGAGCCTTGAACCTTGAACCCTGAACTAAATGAAAGCAAAGTAAAAAGGGGCTGTGAAGAAATGAGGATTCATTTCTTCACAGCCCCTCTATGCCTGAAAGATCCTGCGGGACTATCACTCTTCCTGCAAAGCCTTTCTTAGCTACAGGCTCTTATTCCTCTTCCATGGCTTCTTTCTTGGCCTGGTAAGTGCCTGGCTGCGCCATGACCTTTGGTTTCTTCATTTCATTGTACGCCTGGATCATCATCGCGCATTCTACGCGTTTCTTCTGGATCTCGCAGGTGATGTGGTACGGCTTATGAATGTCGCCGGCAAATGCTTCGTTATTCGCATGGCAGCCGCCGGAGCAGAAGAATTTCGCCCAGCAGTCGACACATTCCGGCTTGCTGAAGACGTGGTTCATGCGGAAGTCGCGCATCATCTTGAAGTTCTTGAGACCTTCATAGACGTTGCCGATGACGTAGCCTTCTCGTCCGACGAACTGGTGGCAGGGGTAAATATCGCCATTCGGTACGACGGCGAGATACTCGTGACCGGCACCGCAGCCGCGAAGACGCTTCGGGAGGCAGGGGCCCTTCCAGAGGTCCATATTGAAATGGAAGAAGAAGAATGGACGGCCTTCTTCTTCTCTTGCGATGAAGAGCTTGGCGAGGCGGTCATATTCTGCTTTGACGCGCGGCAGATCCTCTTCCTTGATGGAGTAGTCAGCAGTGTCTTCGCCGACGACCGGTTCCATGGATACAGCCGGGAAGCCCTTGTCGATCATATCGATGACGTCGGTCGTAAAGTCCATATTGTAACGGGTGAAGGTACCGCGGACATAGTATTCCTCGCCCTTGCGGTTCGCCACGCAGTACTGGAGATTCTTCACGATCTCATCATAGGTGCCTTCGCCATGGACGCCCGGACGCATACGGTCATGCATTTCCTTGCGGCCGTCAAGCGACAGGATGAGACTGATGTGATTGTCTGTCAGATATTTGACCTTTTCCTTGTCGAGCAGAAGGCCATTCGTGGTGAGGGACATCTTGATCTTCTTGCCGTGCTTCTTTTCCTGCTTGTGTACATAGTCGATGGTCTGCTGTACGACATGCCAGTTCATGAGCGGTTCACCGCCGAAGAAATCAAGCTCGCAGTGTTCACGCGGACCGCTGTGTGCGATGAGGAAATCAACAGCTCTTCTGGCAACGTCGAAGCTCATCAGCATGCGCCACTGACCATAGCCGCCCTGTCCGGCGAAGCAGTACTGGCAGCGCAGATTGCAGTCGTGAGCGATATTGATGCAGAGTGCCTTGATGATCGGACGGTCTTCGATCGCCATTTTGTAATTCTTATCCATCGGTGCAAAGAGTACTTCTTTGGCGATGAGTTCATCAAGGTCATCCATGACTTCATTGAGTTCGGCCTCTTCGTAGTCTTTGGCCAGATTCGCCAGAACCATTCCCCGGTTGGTTCCATTGTAATACGCGAGGACCTTGTACGTCACATCATCGACGACATGTACGATGCCGCTGTTCACATCCATGACGATATTCATGCCGTTCTGCTGGAAACGGTGGATCATTGGCTTAACGTTGTAATCCATGAAATGTTATTCTCCTTTTATTGATTGCTTGCTGGTATATCAGGTAAGGCTTATGGTCTGGAAGGGCTCAACAGTTTTATGGCTTCAAAGGGATGGTGCGGCGCAGCCGATCAGGAAGCGCCGAAAATTCTGATGCTATTTTCCTTCCACCCTCATCCATTCTCTCACAAGAAAAGCCCCCGGTCTCAAGGCCGGGGGCTTGGCCGTGCATCAGCTTATGCTCTCTTTGCTTCTGCTTCTTCCCGTTCTGTGCAGATCAGGTTGCCAATGGTGCAGCTTGTTTTGCAAGCGGACTGGCAGGAAGTCTGACATTCACTGCAGCCTTCGAATTTGATGGAGTCCTGCAGAGAAGACTTGTTGATTGTAACGATGTGTTTGGACATGATGTCACCTCCCTGAAACCAAGATTTCTTGCATTATCATACCATAGGTGAGGGTAAATGTACACCCTCTCGAGAAAAGTTATTATAAGGAAGTGGGGCTGGGCAGGAACATCGGTCTATTTTCCCTTTACCGTCATGGTGAAGAGGCAGCAGGCTCTCAGGATCCAAAGGAGATGCAAAGCGCATGAGGGCCGGCTTCCTTAGTATGCGTGCCACACATCCATTCCTCATTTACAGCATCTGACAGATCCCGTAGATCGCGCCCACAGGGATAAGAGCCATCATGGCGAGCGCTGCGAAGCAGCCATTGCCTTTACCATGTACGGTGAACCAGTCGTCCGCAATGCTCTTCATTTCCTGGAATTCTCTTTCGAGTCCCTGGAGGATGCGCCAGAGCTCGCGGCAGTCGGCCTCGGTCATTTCTTCGCTGGCATCGACCTCAAAGCCTTCCTCCGCCTCAGCTTCGCGCTTCTTGCGCTCGGCTTCCTTCTTCGCCTTCTCTTCCGCAGCCGCCATCTGTCCTTTGATGGAAGATTTCCAGTCGCCTGTCTCCTCTTCCGTTGGAGCGACTTCCACCTCTTCCTCTTCCTTCGGCGCTTCTTCCTTCGGCGCTGCCTCTTCCTGATCGACGACCTTGAGCAGTTCTGCCTTCAGGGCCTCCATGTCTTCGGTGTATTTATGAACGGCTGCATCCCAAAGTGCATAGTCGAGTTTCTTTTTGAAATCATACATCGTCCCCATTGTCGCCTGATTGAAAAGGAACTGGGTGTTGTCCATATCCGCAAAGATCTCACCAATGCGTCCCTTGTGCTTGAACTTCGACTTGCCCACTTTGACAAAGTACATGTAGGTACCGATGTGCGCTCTCAGGTTTCCGATCGGGGTGTCGGATTCGTGCTTTTTATCAAAAAATCCCATGGATGGTTGCTCTCCTTACATTTTTATTTCTTCTTATTATATAGGGAACGAAGGGAAGGTTCAAGGTTTTTAGAAACAGTGACTGATGACTGGCAGCCAATGTCCATTCACCAGTCACTAAAATCCCCCTCAATACATCGCCTCATATCCTTCCCCCATCGTGATGAGTCCGATACCCATGGCTTTCATGAGCGGCTCTACGAAGGGGAGATCCCGCGAAAAGAGGTCGTACTGCATCCCCTTTCCTACGACGAGACGTACCTCCATCGTCGTTTCCTCCGGCAGCCGAAGATCTGCCATCAGCTTCTTCCGATCGACCAGCACGAGATGCGTGAACGCGCGAAGTACGCTCCGAAGCAGGCTGTCGGACGGATCGACCCTTTCGAGTGCTCTCACGAGAGAGTACGTCCCCACCCCTGACGGATTTCCATCATAGAGCAGCATAGAGGGGCGTCCGAGCTCCTGCGACCGATTTCCCAAAAGCACGAGCGCGACAGGCAGCACTTCGCCAAAAGGCGGAAAGACGCGCTGCTTGCGGATCCTTTGGAGCTCGGGATCCTTCGTCGTGATGCTGACGCGATTCCCTTCGACCAATCGGTAAAGACCATGCGCTACCCCCATCCACAGATCCCGATGCCCGGTGAGCCAACCGGCTGCGACAGCCGCGTACGGCTCCTTCGTATCCGCCGTGAGGCCGAATCGATTGATATAGTCCTTCTGATACAGAAGCTCCGGATGCTTGGCATCTTTTTCCAGGAGCGAGAGCAGCTCCGCGCGCGTCATCTGCGCCGGCGCCTGCGCTCCGCTCACGGGTACGCCGTACAGGCCGTGGAAGAGATAAAGGCAAAAAACGCCGAGCATCCCGCCCAGCTGCTTCAAAGGAAGAGGCACCGGCTGTCTCCCCGCAGGCGTGAAGTGATCACTTCCTCCGCCGGTGATGAGCGTCACGATGGAGATCCGTGGCAGCTTTTCAATGCCGAGCATCTGCAAAAGAAGCGTTTTGTTCAGTGAGGTCTTGAGGCTCCAGCAGCGAAGGAGACGCGAAAGCGGCTTTTCTTTTTCCGGATATGGCCGGATCTCAAAGAGTGTGAGGCTCTTTCCTTCTTTATCGAGCGTCATAAAATCAAAGTATCCGATCTCCGCCATCGTCCCATCTGTCAGACGTACATCTCCGTCAAGCGGAATGGCATGGAAAAAGTCCTTCTCCGAAAGCAGCTTCTGCGCCATGCGGCTCCCTCGCTCGGAAGTCTTGCCGATCGCGGTATGCACCATGCCCCAATTCGTATCCGTCATTTTCAGTGCTTCTGCGTGAGAGACGAGATACGTGCTGATGATGTCCTCATAGGATCGCCCTGTATCACGCGCCGCCCCACCCTCTTGTATATAGTCCTTTACATACAGCTCGCCCGGACGCGCAAGATCCTTCTCCAGCTGACCGATCAATTCCGCTTCTGTGTATGCCATCGTGATCCACCTCCACTGCTATTGCTACTATCTTATCATATTTCGGAAACGGGTATAAGGAAATGCCGGAAAATCGCAGGATCAGCCTTTCCCTTGGATGCACGAAAGGCAGACGCCCGTCATTTCAGACAATAAAAAAGCCCGCCTCAAGAGCGGATCGTTTCTGGAGCGGGTGAAGGGAATCGAACCCTCGTAACCAGCTTGGAAGGCTGGCGCTCTACCATTGAGCTACACCCGCATAAAAATGGTCGGAGCAGCAGGATTTGAACCTGCGACCCCTTGGTCCCGAACCAAGTGCGCTACCAAACTGCGCTATGCCCCGACAATGTTTAGAAGTATAGCACGGAAATTCGGATTTGTCAATACATTTTTAAAAGCCCATGACGCATATCCTGTTTCCTGCTTACAGGCGCATACACTCGGCATGGTCCCTAGAAAACGCGCAGCTTTCTCTGAAATAGCAAAATTTATTTGACAAACCCCTACTCCATTTGTTACAATATTTTATGTCAATGCCGGTATAGCTCAGCTGGTAGAGCGGCGCATTCGTAATGCGTAGGTCGCAGGTTCAAATCCTGTTGCCGGCTCCAGAACATGAACGCCCATGTGTATGCATGGGCGTTTTTTTTGTGATCCCCATCCCATCGGTTCTCCTTCGCAGAGCGCCGCCCGGGCTTTCCCATGCTTTTCCCGCTTCCATGCTCATTCGCCAAAAGCATTTGTGATTGAAGAAAATACAGACTATACTAATGACGTAGATCGGAGCTGCCACAGGCAGCCCTAGCCATTAAGGAGGATACGATATGGAAACATACAAACAGGCTCCCGTCATCGGCTCGCGTCGTGTGGATGAAAGCGCAGAAGGCAGCCGCGCCAAGGTGTACTTCACCCGCGTGATCGATGCGGCGCACCTGATCTCGCTCTACGCACGAATCAATGATGCCATCTATGGCAAAGTAGCCATCAAACTGCATACCGGTGAAAAGCATGGGCCGAATATTCTGCCGCGTGACATGGTAGCCGCCTTTCAGAAGCAGGTGAAGGACAGCACAATTGTAGAAACGAATACGCTCTACCAGGGAGACCGCTACACGACAGAGCTGCACAGGGGCACCCTGCAGGTGAATGGCTGGACCTTCTGCCCCGTCGATATCATGGACGAAGAAGGGACTATCGAGCTTCCGGTCCGTGGCGGCAAGCATTTCAAGACAGTCTCCATGGGCAGCCACATCGTGAACTATGACTCGATGATCGTCCTCACCCATTTCAAAGGACATGCCATGGGCGGCTTCGGCGGCTCGATGAAGAATCTCGCCATCGGCTGTGCGGATGGACGCATCGGCAAGAGCCAGGTCCATGGCGTCGATGTAAACAACCAGCCGGAAGACTGGGACGCCTGGCCAGGCAAGGAACTCCTCATGGAGAACATGGCGGAATCCGCCAAAGCCACCATTGATCTCTTCGGCAAGCACATCGTCTACCTGAATGTCCTGCGCCGCATGTCTGTCGACTGCGACTGCGCCGGTCTCATCGCTGCCGAGCCGACGATCCCGGATATCGGCATCCTCGCCTCGACCGACCTTCTCGCCATCGATCAGGCATCGGTCGACCTCGTCTATCAGACCGCCTCGAATCAGGATCTCGTCAAGCGCATCGAGTCTCGCCACGGTCTCCATCAGCTGCAGGCGATGAAAGAGCTCAAGATGGGAAATCCACAGTATGAACTCATCGAAGTGGAATGATAAAGGTTCAGCGGGTTCTATAGGTTCAAGAGGTTCAAGAGGTTCAAGAGGTTCAAAGGGATTGGTGCGGCGCATCATAATCAGAAGCGCCGCGGAATTTTGATAGCGCTTCGCGCCGTCGTCATTTCGAGCGTAGCCGAGAAATCTCTATGGCAGAACGCTCATTGCCTGCTGTGAGACAGCACCAAGACCATCGTTTCCCCTCGGCGCATGCACGCTGATTTCCTGCGGTGCAGTAAAGATCCCTCGGCTACGCTCGGGATGACGATGCCGGAGAATCCCAGTGACTAGTCACCAGTCACTCCTAATCCCTAGCCACTAGCTACTCTTCCCTGCTTTCAAACTTATCCCCCAAGTCGTGCCGCCCCATAGGTCCCCATAGCATCAAAAAGCATTTTCCCCGCGGAAAATGCTTTTTTGCTTCTAATTTACAGCCCCTCGTTCTTTGACTATAATGAGGATAGGATCTATCATCTTTCCGGAGGTGCTCTCTATGAAAAAACGTACACTACTCCTGACGCTTACTGCCCTTTTGGCAGCAGCTACGATTTCTGCCAATGAACCCACACTCCCCTTCACGGCCGCAGTCAAAGAAAACGGCATGTGGGGCGCAGTGAATGGTGCCGGCCAAGTCGTGATCCCGATCTCATATGACCGTCTCGGCCTCTCACTCTCCGAGGCCGACGAGCAGAAGGAGGACCTTCTCTCTGAAGAGGGGCGTGATGATCTCATCGAAGCAGAAAAAGGCGGACTTCGCGGATTCTTCACCCGCACAGGAAAAGAAGTCATCCCGATCTCCTATGAAAGCCGCTCCATCTGGAAAGAAGGCGCTCTCGCCGTCCGCGGGAAGGACAAGAAGATCTCCTTCTATAAAAAAGATGGATCGCTGATCTCTAGTGCCGCCTACGATCAAGTCTCTGACTTCGAGAACGGTATGGCGATCGTAAAGCGGGGCGCGACCTATGGCTATCTTTCGCTCGATGGAAGAGAAGTGAAGCCTATCTATCAGGAAGCGCGCTTCTTCGAAGACGGTCTCGCCGCCGTCAAAGAAAAAGGACGCTGGGGCGTCATCGACATGACGGGCCGCTATATCGTCTCCCCGATCTACAAGGATACCGGTGCTGCCTTCAAAGAGGGACGCTTGGCCGTCAAAAACCAGAAGAATCTCTGGGGCTACATAGATAGAGAGGGCAAGGAAATCATCCCTCCCGCTTACAAAGCCGTCTCGCCGGCCTTCAGCGAAGGCTACGCGGCTATCAGGGACGACAGCAAGCTCTGGGGATTCATCGATACCGAAGGAAACGTCACCGCAAAGCCGCAGTTCAAAGCTGTGCTGACCCCCTTCTCCGAAGGTCTCTCCGGTGTCAAGACCATCGACGGCAACGGCTATGCCAGACCTGACGGCACCATCGCCTTCATGGCAGACTATGACCAGCTTTTCCCCTTCAAGGACGGCCTTGCCGAAGTCAGAGAAGGCGAGGTGGAGACGCGCGCCGTCCGCAGCCTTCCTTCTATCTCCATCGGCATCGGCTGGGGATGGGGCGACTGGCTTGCCTTCCACCATCACCATCACCCATGGGGCTGGGGATGGGGCATCGGCCTGCCCATCTGGTATCCTGGCCGATACGACGATGAGCCTGTCCCATCCATCACGGAGAAGCGCAGCTACATCGACAAGACCGGCAAAGTCATCGCCAGTCCCGCCAATGACCGCGTCTTCTCCGCCGGAAGAAAAGGCATCCTCCTTTCGAAAGACGGCCGCTATGGCTGGGTCGACCGCGAAGGCACCTACATCGCCCATACCATCTATACCGGTCTCCTCCCCGATGAGGAAGACGGCGTACTTCTCGCCAAAGACGAAAACAAGAAATGGGGTCTCCTCTCCATGGAAGACGGTCACGAGCTTCTGCCATTCTCTTATAAGGAGATCCGATCCTTGGGCAGTGGTCTTTTCGGTTATAAGGAAGAGGGCAAATGGGGCATCGCAGACAAAGAAGGGACACGCCTCACCGCCCCCCTCTACCTCGCTGTATCGAAAGCAGGAGAAGGCCTCCTTCCCGTCAAGACAAAGAACGGCTGGTGCTTCCTCACGCCTGCGGGTCATGAAGCCTTCCCTCATGATGACACCTTTTCCGACGTCACCCCCTTCTCCTCCGGTCTCGCCGGCGTCAAGGTCAAAGGCAAATGGGGGCTCATTGATAAGACGGGAACATATGTGATGCGCCCCGCTTATGAGGATCTGGATATTTTGTGACGGGAAACTGGGGACTAAGGAAACGCTGATTCAATCGCAGAATCAGAGTTTCCTTAAATGCCAGTTATTTAGAAAACGCAATACTAAGGCGATACAAGAACGCCGCTATCCCCACACCCGCAGTCAGCCTCGTATGTGCTTCCTCGCTGCCTGCTCACCCTCCCACACAAAAGCCCCCGCACCGCTACGCGGCCGGGGGCTCTGTCTTACTTCGTGAGTTCTTTTTCTATTTTTTCGAGCGCCATTTCAAGCGTATGCCAGCCTAAGGTCGCGCACTTGACGCGGACGGGCATCTTGGAAATATCCTTCAGCGTAATAGCGGCTTCAAGCTCCTCGAGCTCGCTTTCATCCGTCACTTTGCCGCGGATCATATCGAGGAAGAGGCGGCAGAGGCGAAGGGCTTCCGGAACGGTTCTCCCCTGCAGGAGCTCCGCCATCATCGCGGTCGAGGCCTGGCTGATGGCGCAGCCGCTGCCGGTGTAGGCGAGGTCTTCGATGATGCCGTCCTTGATCTTGACTTCGATATCGATGTCATCGCCGCAGCTCGGGTTATGTCCGTGCTCATGGACAGTCGGGCATTCGATCTTGCGTTTGTTGCTCTTATCCTTGTTGTATTCGAGGATGAGGTCTGTATAAAGCTGTTTGAGTTCCATCAGTCGTCATACCCCATGACTTTCCGGACATCCTTGAGCTTTTCGAGGAAGTAGTCCACTTCTTCTTCCGTGTTGTAGAAATAGAAGCTGGCACGGCAGGAGGCATTGATGCCAAGGTAGATGTGGAGCGGCTGGGCGCAGTGGTGTCCGGTGCGGATGCAGATGCCTTCCGCAGAGAGGATCTGTGCGACGTCATGCGGATGGACGCCTTCGACTTCGAAAGCGACGAGCCCTTCTTTTTCTTCCGGATCCGTCGGTCCGATGATGTGAATGAAGGGGAGCTTCTTCATGCCTTCCAGGCAGCGGGTGACGAGGCGTTTTTCCTGTGCGCGGATCTCGTCAAAGCCGATGGCCTGTATATAACGGATGGCAGCGACAAGGCTGACAGCACCTTCGACATACTGTGTGCCGGCTTCGAATTTGGCTGGAAGCTCGGCGTAGGTGGTTTCCTGCTCATGGACATCTTCGATCATGTCGCCGCCCATCAGGAAGGGCTCCATGTCGTTCAAGAGCTCTTCCTTGCCATAGAGGACGCCGATGCCGCCCATCGAGCACATTTTGTGCCCGGAGAAGGCGAAGAAGTCGCAGTCTAAGTCCTGTACGTCGACGATCTTGTGCGGCGTGGACTGCGCACCGTCTAAGACGACGATCGCCCCATGCGCGTGGGCTCTCTGGATGAGGGGCTTCGGATCAAAGTCGATGCCAAGGACGTTCGATACTTCAGCGAAGGCAAAGAGCTTCACTCTCGGATCGTCGATCTTTTTCAGCTCTTCTTCCGGGAAATGGCCGGTTTCCTTGTCGACGTAGATATAGTCCAGTGTCGCCCCTGTCTTTTGGGCGACGCGCTGCCAGGTGACAAGGTTTGAGTGATGTTCTGCGATGGTGATCAGGATATGGTCGCCTGCCTTGAGATGTGTCTCCCCGTAGGAACGGGCTACGAGGTTCAAGGATTCGCTGGTATTTCTAGTGTAGATGATCTCCTTTTCACTTCTGGCGTGGATGAAGTCACGGACGACCTCCTTCGAGGTGTCGTAGGCTTCCGAGGCGGAAATCGCAAAGATGTGTGCGCCTCTGTGCGGATTCCCATTTTCATGGGTGGTATAGTCCAGCACCGCATTCACGACGGGGAGCGGGCGCTGCGTGGTGGCAGCATTATCAAAGTAGACGATCTGATGGCCGCCGACCTTGGTTTTCAAAATAGGAAAATCATTTCGAATAAGTTCGCTGTTCATGATCCCTCCAAATGTATCGTTATCTGTTGCGGGTTCAAAAGGTTCCATAGGTTCAGCAGGTTGAAGGGGATGGTGCGGTGCATCAGAAAATGGAAGCGCCGAGAAATTTTTTATGTATGAGAATACGCTGCTCCCCTAACAAGGCAATGCTATTAAGTTAAGGAAATCGTTAGCTACGTAACGTCTTGCTTCCCCCTTCGGGGGAAGTGCCGAAGGCAATAGGGGCATGCTAGCGGTATAGCATGCTATGTTGAATAGTCCGATGCTATCGATATTCTAACACTTTCATGCAATACCGCTACGTAGCCCCCTCTCCCCTTCGGGGAGCTCCCCCGATGGGGAGCCAAGAACGTTCTGCCGCTTAACTTAATAGCATGACTAACATGGGGAACCCGTTGAACCTTTTGAACCCATAGAACCTGTTCGACCTTTTATTCTCTATCTAATTTCATTCTGACCGCATTCAGCACTTCTTCCCGAAGTGCCTCATCCATACCGTCGATGATGGGACGGATCAGGGCTTCGACCACGATGCGGCGGGCTTCTTCCAAGGTGAAGCCGCGGCTCATCAGGAAGTAGATGGTATTCTGGTCAAGCTGCCCTGCGCTGGATGCATGATTGCCCTGTACGTCATCCTCGGTACAGAGAAGAAGCGGGAGGGAAATGTTTTTCGTCTTCGGATCGAGCTGGATGGCGAAGTCGCCTTCGTCGCCCACGGATCCGGCGCAGCCACGCTTGAAGTCGAGCGTACCGCGGAAAATCTTCTTCGACTCATCCGCCAGTGCGCCTTTGAGGTCGATCTCTGCCTTCGTCTTCTTCCCCACATGATCGATGTGGTAGAAGAAGTCGAGATGCTGCTTCCCGCGACCGGCATAGATGGCTCTTTCATTCATCTCGGACGCATCGCCGGAGAGCTTCCCATAGCTGTGAACGATGATCTTCTCTCCGCCGAGCTCCGCCGCATAGAAGTCGGCGCGGGCACGAGCGGCGAGTACGCTGTGACGCTGGTCATAGATGATGGTCTTGGTGAGGCCGCTTTCCAGGCGCGATACGTGGAGCCTTGCATCCTCCGCAAGCTCATAGTACGCAGCAAGGACGCAGGTCCCTTCCCTGTCTCCGCCCGTGAGTTTCCATGTGAGGGAAAGGGACGCGCCTTTTTCCAGCCGGAAAAGAAAGGCTGCCGACGCGCCCTCTTCTGCATGGACATCGATGACGAGACGAGCATCCTTCCCTTGGGGGATGGTGATGGTATAGCGACTGCCTTTTTCTGCAGTGAGCACCGTTTCCTTCGATGCGCCATCGAAATCTTCGGGAAGCGCGCCGCCTTCTTTGACATGGGTCATGTCGGAGAAGGTGAAGCTGCCTTTCCCTTTCGGCGTTTCAAAGGAAAGCGGCGTATCATTCGTATGCAGATACCGATAGGTGAGAAGCGGCAGACGGTTGACTCTGATTTCTTCCATGATGCCCTCCTTAACCAATCGCGCCTTCGAATTCAAGATCGATGAGGCGGTTCATTTCTACCGCATATTCCAGCGGCAGTTCTTTGGAAATCGGCTCTGCAAAGCCGCGAACCAGCATGGCTTTGGCGTCTTCTTCGGAAAGGCCGCGGCTCATGAGGTAGTAAATATCTTCATCCGGAATGCGGCCGATCTTGGCTTCATGCCCGAGATCGATATCATCATTCTCGATGATGATATCCGGGATCGTATCCGAGCGGGACTCATTGTCGAGCATCAGGGATTCGCAGCTGATAGAGCCCTTTGTCCCCGCAGCTTTCGGTCCGATGTAAACGACGCCCCGGTAGATAGCCGTGCCGCCGCCCTTGGAGATTGATTTCGAATTCACGGTGAGGGAGGTATCCTTCCCGAGGGCTTCGACCTTCGAGCCGGTATCGAGATACTGTCCCTTTCCGGCAAAGGTGATGCCGGTGAATTCACAGGTCGCACGGTCGCCCCGGAGAACCGTATCCGGATACAGGCAGGAGGTATGAGAGCCGAAGGAGCCGGATACCCAGATCATGTGTCCGTCTTCATCGATGAGAGACTTCTTCGTGTTCAAGTTGTACATGTTCTTCGACCAGTTTTCAATGGTCGAGTAGCGCAGCGTCGCGCCTTTTTTCACATACAGCTCGACAGCACCGGCGTGGAGATTGGCCACATTGTAACGTGGCGCCGAGCAGCCTTCGATGAAGTGGCAGTCCGCCCCCTCTTCGACGATGATGAGCGTATGCTCGAACTGTCCTGCGCCCGGTGCATTCAGACGGAAATAACTCTGGAGCGGCATCTTCACATGGACGCCCTTCGGCACATAGACGAAGGAGCCGCCGGACCAGACGGCATAGTGCAGTGCTGCAAATTTATGATAATTCGGTGTGATCAGCTTCCCGAAGTACGGCTTGATAAGCTCCGGGTATTCCTTCACAGCCGTCTCAAAATCGACGTAGATGACGCCCTGCTCTTCCAGCTCTTTCTGGATATTGTGATAGACCACTTCCGAGTCGTACTGCGCGCCGACACCGGCGAGCGATTTCTTCTCCGCTTCCGGGATGCCGAGACGGTCAAAGGTGTCACGGATATTCTCGGGGAGATCCTCCCAGCTCGCTTTCATGTCCGTCTTCGGACGCACATAGGTATCGATGTGCTGCATATCCAGCTCGGAAATATCCGGTCCCCACGGCGGGAAGTCAAGCTGATCGTAAATCGCAAGAGCCTTCAGGCGTTTCTCGAGCATCCATTCCGGTTCTTCCTTTTTGGCAGAGATCTCGCGAATGATCTCTTCCGTAAGACCTGTCTCTGCTTTATAGGAAAATTCCACCTTGTCCTTGACGTCATAGATGCTGCGATTGATATCTTCGACCTGGCTTCTGACTTTCTCTTCTGCCATAGTCACACCTCGCTGCGATAGACATCGAAGCCATTGGTCTCGATCTCATCCACGAGCTCCGGTCCGCCTTCCTTCACGATTCTGCCATCGATCAGGACGTGGACGAATTCCGGCTGGATAAATTTCAGGATCTGGTTCAGATGGGTGATGAGAAGGATCGCATTTCCTTCCTTATGATATGCAGAGATATTCTTCGATACGATGCGGACAGCATCGACATCGAGTCCCGAGTCTGTTTCATCGAGCATCGCGAGCTTCGGATCGAGGATCCTTAGCTGCAGGATCTCGCTCTTCTTGCGTTCCCCGCCGGAGAAGCCGTCATTCAGGTAGCGGTCTGCGTAGGACGGATCCATGGCGAGGTCTTCCATGCGCTGGCGCATGAGACGCTTGAAAGGGAAAAGGCGCTGCTGCTTCCCGGAAATCGTCGTCTTCGCGGTACGGATGAAATTCTCCATCGTGATGCCGGCGACCGAGATCGGGTTCTGGAAAGACAGAAAGATACCGAGCTTCGCTCTCTTATCGACGGAAAGCTGTGTGATGTCCTCTCCTTCGAAGTATATATGACCCTCAGTGATCTGATAGACAGGATTTCCCATGATGGCGTGAAGCAGCGTCGACTTGCCTGCCCCATTGACACCCATAATGACATGGACTTCTCCCTGATTCACGGTGAGGTTAATGCCGTGAAGGAGCTCTTTCCCGCCTACAGATACGTGGAGATTCTCCACGCGAAGTAATTCACTCATTTGATCACCTCATGATATATTGTAAACTTGTATGCGCATTTTTTCGTATACAATTGATAACTTATTTCATTATATTCGATTTAGGCAGGGATTACAATGGGAAAATGAATAGGGTTCGGGGTTCCAGAAAATCTGGACTGCGGAATGAGGAAGGTGGCGGCTTCTCCGCCAATTTGAAAAGCAGGGATGAGTAGCCTCAAGTGACTGGTGACTAGAAGACCTCGGTCTCCCGTATCGTCATTTCGAGTGCAGCGAAAAATCATCCTTGCAGACCGACAAACTACGACTATGTGAACGCAAAAACACGCAGCAACAAGGCATCGTTTCCCTGCCAGTGCGTATGTGCTACTGACCGCAGTGCAAGAAAGATCCCTCGGCTGCGCTCGGGATGACGATACGAGAAATGGCTGCCCTAAAAAATTTGAAAGCAGGGATGAGTAGCCAGGGATTAGTAGTCTCAAGTGACTGGTGACTAGTGACTAAAAGACTAGGAGACTTGGAAACATCAGACTTCCGTATCGTCATTTCGAGCGCAGCGAGAAATCTTCCTTGCAGACCGACAAACGATGCCTATGTGAACGCAGAAACACGTAGCAACAAGACATCGTTTTCCTGCCAGTGCCTATGCGATACTGATCGCAGTGCAAGGGAAACGCTGATTCAATCGCAGAGTCAGATTTTACAAGAATTTTTATACATAGCTTCGTCATACCCTTCCTTAAATAGCTCGCTATTCTCGTCAGGTTATTCCTTGCTATGCATAAAGATTCAAGAGTAAAATCTGACAACGATTGAATCAGTGTTTCCCTAGAAAGATCCCTCGGCTGCGCTCGGGATGACGATACGAGAAATGGCTGCCCTAAAAAATTTGAAAACAGGGATGAGTAGCTAGGGATTAGGAGTCTCAAGTGACTGGTGACTAGTGACTAAAAGACTAGGAGACTTGGAAACATCAGACTTCCGTATCGTCATTTCGAGCGCAGCGAGAAATCTTCCTTGCAGACCGATAAGCGACGCCTATGTGAACGCAAAAATACGTAGCAACAAGACATCGTTTCCCTGCCAGTGCTTATGCGATACTGACCGCAGTGCAAGGGAAACGCTGATTCAATCGCAGAGTCAGATTTTACAAGAATTTTTATACATAGCTTCGTCATACCCTTCCTTAAATAGCTCGCTATTCTCGTCAGGTTATTCCTTGCTATGCATAAAGATTCAAGAGTAAAATCTGACAACGATTGAATCAGTGTTTCCCTAGAAAGATCCCTCGACTGCGCTCGGGATGACGATACGGGGAAGGCTGGCGATACGCGGAAAACCTGCCATTGCAAACCTTTGGGCATCGCCCCATATATACTCGCGGCGAAGCCGCCACCTTCACTCCTCACTCCTCACTCCTAATTCCTCACTCGTCATTCGAGCAGAGATTTCATCCCCTATCAAGAGACAGCACGCCCCACTGGCTACCCCTGAATCCAGCAAAAAAGGATCCCCTCGTCATGAGAGGATCCTTTGTCGTACCGACTATTTTTTCACATCAGGTTCTTTTTCAAAATTCGTATCGGCAAACCATTTGTCATAGATCTTATCATATTCTCCATTATTCATGAGCTTTCCCAGTGCTTCATTCACTTCTTTCTGGAGCGCAGGGTCTTTCTTATTGAGAAGCATGACAAAGCCGCCGCTGCCGGAAATGATGCCGGCGGAGCGGAGCTTGTCCGCTGCCCCATGCGTCATGTAGAAGAGAGCGACAGGCTTATCGAGGATAAGCGCATCAGCCTCCTTGCTTTCCACGGCCTGAATGAGCTGGTCATGATAGTCATACTCCTTCACTGTCGCGCCGAGCTGCTTGGCCACCGTCACATAGACAGTTCCCTTCTCGACAGCGACGGTCTTTCCGGAGAGGTCCTGCGAGCCATGGATACGTTCATCATCCTTGCGAGACAGGATGGAAACGCTTTCCTTATTGTAGTAGATCGAGGAGAAATTCACCTTATCTGCACGGTCCTGCGTCATATCACAGGCTGCAACGGCGATATCAGCCTTATTGTCTGCGACGGCCTGTACGATCTGGTCAAAAGGCATGCTCTTGTACTCGGTCTTCGCTCCCATTTCTTTGGCGACTGCATTCGTGATATCCACATCGAAGCCGATGATCTTATCTTCTTTATCCTTATAGACAAAGGGCGGATATGTCGCGATGCAGGCGACCTTCAGTGTCCGTTCCGCGGCTCCTGATGCCGCTACTTTCTCCGGGCTGCTCTTTGCGGGCGCTCCCCCGCAGCCAGCCGTGACTCCCAATGCTGCCAAAGTGAGAAGGGCAGCTCCTGCTTTCATCCATTGACGATTCATTCAAACGCCTCCTTGAAAGACTGTAGGATACATCATGCCATTTCCTTCATTATAAAAGCTGGAAGAGAAATAGGCAAGGAAAAAAGCGGCAGACCGAGCGATGAGATTCTTCAAGGCGGATCCCGCCTTGAGGATAGACAAGACACGCTCATTTCCGATCTCTTCGCACCTGCCGGAAGACCTTGCGCTAGAGCCGTCACTGCCATTTCTCGCTTGCCATGTCTCAATACGCTCCCCCCCCGCTGCCTTAATGCTATTAAGTTAAGGAAATTGTTGGCGCCGTAATGACTTGCTTCCCCCTTCGGGGGAAGTGCCGAAGGCAATAGGGGCATGCTAGCGGTATAGCGTGCTATGTTGAATAGTCCGATGCTATCGATATTTCAACACTTTCATGCAATACCGCTACGTAGCCCCCTCTCCCCTTCGGGGAGCTCCCCCGATGGGGAGCCAAGAACGTTCTGCCGCTTAACTTAATAGCATTACCAGCCGCCTCCCAAAGAAAAAGCCCGCCGGATGAGTCATATCCAGCAGGCATAAAAGGAGGAGCCTATTTCTTATTATTATATTTTACTAATATATGTCTATTAGTTCGGGAAGAATGGCCATACGATCGGGATGACGATGACAGATACGATCAAGCAGACCACCACGAGGCCGGAGCCGGATTTGACATAGTCCATGAAGGAGTACTTGCCAGGACCAAGCACAAGGGTGTTTGGCGGAGTGCCGACAGGGGTCGCAAATGCGCAGGAGGAAGCGATGAGGATCGCCATGAGGACTGCTCTTGGGGAAGCGCCGACCTGGGTAGCCAGAGCGATACCTACCGGGCAAAGCAGAGCCTTGGAGGCGGTGTTGCTCATGAACTGGGTCAGGATGACTGCAAGGACGAAAAGGACAGCCGTGATGAGGTACGGAGATGGGTTTCCGCCCATAGCTGCGACAGTGAAGGTTGCGATCATCTTGCCTGCACCGGAAGTATTCATGGCAGTAGCCATCGGGATCATGCCAGCGAAGAGGAAAATGGTGACCCAGTCAATGGAGTCATAGGCCTGACGTTCTGTAAGGCAGCCGGTAACGACGCAAAGGAGCGCACCGATGACAGCTGCGATTTCCAGCGGAACAAGATCCGTCGCCATGGTGACGATAACGCCGAGCATGATGACACCGCAGATGATCTTCTTGGTCTTGGTGGTTTCGTTCGCTTCGATTTCCTGTTCGACTTCTGCCGTCTTTGCGAAGGAGTCATCCACCTTCACTTCCGGAAGGATGTGACGACCGATGAGCAGCATATAGATGATGCCGCAAACGGTGATCGGAATACCGATATATGCATATTCAAAGAAGGAGAACTGCAGCTCAGGCATACCGGCAGTTTTCAGAGCTACGTTTGCAATGATGTTTGGCGGCGTACCGATCAGTGTGCAGGTACCGCCGAGGCCGGCAGCAAATGCCAGAGGCATGAGAATACGGGATGGCGAAAGATTTGCTTCTTTGCAGACGCCGATGATGACCGGAATGAGGCAGGCCGTGGTGCCGGTATTCGAGAGGAAGGCAGACATGACAGCTGCGATGATCATGACGCCGATCATCAGCTTCGTCTCACTTGTACCGAAAACCTTGACGATACGGGCGCCGATGTCCTGGGCCAGGCCCGTGTAGAACATCGCTGCACCGACGACGAACATGCCGCCGAAGAGCACGACAGTAGAATCAGCGAGACCGAGGAATACCTCTTTGAGCGGTACCAGCCCGAGCAGCCAGCAGCAAACAGCAGAAGCGATCGAGGTGACCGCCAGCGGAATCTTTTCGGTAACGAAAAGAATAGCGACGACAAGCAGAAGCAGCAGACATTTCACTGCTGGATCCATCGCGATTAAGAAATCCATAACGTTCTTACATCCTCCTATGGGTGTGAATCTGAGGAAGGAATCTATATCCTTCTAAGAAATATATGTGGAGAGTTGCTCTTCAAAATTCTCATTACGTTTTCCCCTTTTTTATGAAGCGGGATTCTTTTTCGGGATACACGATGCTGACCGGCTGCCAATCTTCATAGTGACCATAGGTACTGATGAGTCCAAAATTTGATTGATCTGTCTCTATGAAGCGGAAATAGTAATTTTTATCCCATTCCTTCATGAGTGGCAATAGGTCCAATCCGGTGTTCCCTTTTTGTTCTGTCACGTGAACCTCCTTTCTGAAAAATCAGCAAGAACAACTGACAGGGAAAGCATAACATTTATGTGAGTAAATTAAAAATATATGATAGGAATTTTAAGTGCTCCTATTTATCTTCTCATTCCAGTTGGTTTGTTAGTTCATCTTTCTGCCGCATTTATGCTTGCGCGGAATATGTTATTGCTCTTGCTGCGCAGATGCGACACCGACCAATGAGCCCCCGGGCGGCTTTTCCGCTGACGAGCCTTGTTTCTCCGCCAATGAAAAGATCTTTCGCTTTCCTTTTGTCATGACCCTGCGAGAGTAATGCTATTAAGTTAAGCGGCAGAACGTCTTGGCTCCCCATCGGGGGAGCTCCCCGAAGGGGAGAGGGGGCTACGTAGCGGTATTGCATGAAAGTGTTGGAATATCGATACCATCGAACTATTCAACATAGCACGCTATACCGCTAGCATGCCCCATCTCGCTCTTCTCGAAATGGCGTCTCACTGGATTTTAGCGTCGCTTCGCTCCTAAAAATCCAGTTCGCTTGCACATATTGCCTTCGGCACTTCCCCCGAAGGGGGAAGCAAGACGTTACGAAGCTAACGATTTCCTTAACTTAATAGCATTGCCCACGAGAGGGATCATCGGCTGCCAGGCGGTATCTCCCATGCCCCATCCCATAAAAAAAGGACCCGCCGCTGAACGGGTCCTTTAGGCAAGCCATCTTGCATTCAAGCTGAGGAAGGTAACAGGATGAAATACATTATAGTGAGACAGCTTTCAAACAAGGGGAAGATGATGGGCTGTAGGCGATCTGTCCTGCGCCCATGTATATTTTAATGAAGGTGACCGATGAAGCTCAGTTTTCTTCTGTGCAATGTTTCAAGCTGAGACAGAGTCAGCTCATTGCCCTGAATGGTATCGGTGAACTGGCGAGTCTGTTCCTTATCATGAAGATACTGGCTGGCTGCATCAAGCCGATGGGTAAAAATTCTGTCAAATGGGGTTGTGTGTTTTGCTAACATTTTCCATCACTCCTTTGTAAAATTGGCCTTGCGGCGTTTTCCTGTCCTGGCAGACATGGGATTTAACTTGGCTATATGATACAAAATTTATCGCAAAATTAAAAATATCTGATAGGCATTTTAGTTATCCGAAGAAAATCATTGATACTTACAGGAATGAAAGTCATGCAAATCCGAAAATAACACCACGCCTCCGCACATTTGCTATTCATTGGCGTTTATGATTGCACTTATTAGTTATTTCTTATATAATATACAGAACCATGATTCCTATGTGCATTCTTTTCCTATCCTGGCAGACATGATCTGAATGCAAAGGAGATTTATATGGAAATTGATAATTACAGAAATTTTCTTGCCATCGTCGAAGCGGGCAGCATGACGGCCGCCTCAGAATATATCCATATCGCGCAGCCTGCACTATCGAAGCAGGTGAAGTCGCTGGAGAATTATTTCGGCACGAAGCTCATCATCACGACACGCGGCAGCAAGCACCTCATCCTGACCGATGCAGGCCGCATCCTCTACCACAAAGCGAAATACATCTGCTCTCTGGAAGATATGGCCAAGAATGAGATAGGAGATGTCAGCGACGGCAGCAAGGGGACGCTGCGCTTCACGGTTGCCAATTCCAGAGCGGCTGTCTTCATCAAGGAATGTCTCGAGCCTTTTCATCGCCTCTTCCCTCTCATCAATTATGAGATCCATGAAGGCGGCATCACGGAGCAGTCGCAGCAGCTTCTCTCCGGCATTGCAGAGCTCGGGATCCTTTCGGTTCCCCCGATCCACCAGAATAACTTTGACGTCCTGTTCCGCCGCAAAGAAAAGATCGTCTGTGTGACCGCAGAAAATTCTGTTTTTCTGAAAGGGATCACCGCACCGACGCTGCCGGAGCTTGCGGAATGTCCGCTCTGTCTCTCCACAGGCTGTCATCTCATGATGTCGAAGATCTTCGCAGAGAAATCCATCCGCCCGCAGGTCCTTTCCATCTGTACCACGCGTACCACCGCTCTGCGCTGGGCAGAAGATGACTGCGGCGTCAGCATCGTCCCTATGGAGCCAAAAGAGAAGCTCTCAGAGGGGCTCATTGCCAAACCCATCACAGGGGTCGATACGGATCTGTACAAGACCGTCGTCCGCGTCAAGGGCCGCCCACTCTCTGTGGTCGCGAAAAAGTTCCTGCAGTTTTACAGCGATGTCCGTGATTCGGAACGAATGATCAAGATCAAAGATCTGTGATCCGAGATCGGCGAGGAACATGGATCGATCAGTTTCGCATATTTCCTGTCCCAAAAATGAAAGTTATAACACATGGGCATATGCTATAGACGAAGATCTGCTTATCTCTTATAATGAAACCATAAGAATTCCGAAAGCAGATTCTCATACAGTAAGCGAGAAAACGATGTGTAAGCAGACGGAACTACGCTTCCCATCGCTTACTCCATAGCACCTCATGAGGTTTCTGCTTTCTATCCCGCTGTTAGCGCAGCAAAGGAGGATACCATCATGGGCAGTTTATATGACACCACAATGAAGCGCGAGAAAATGATCCATGACTTCGAGCAGCTGCTCGCTCAGTACAGAGCCTACTTCAAGGATGCCGATATCGACATCGATGGCAACGCGCCTGAACTGATGCTCTACAAAGAAGCTCTCCGTATCTATACCTCTCTTCCGCAGATGAAGAATATCGATCCGCTCTGCATTCTGGAAGGCGAATATGATCTTCTTCGCTCGATTTTGTCGGATATGCAGACAGGAAACTGGATAACATCTCCCTACTATAAAAAAGATGCCATCTGATACAAAAAAGGGTGTGACCTAGGTCACACCCTTTTTTATGTATGCGAAAAACAAGAGCTTTCTACTTCCCTCACTCATACATCCCATTATTTTCAGACATGGCATCTGCCCTCTTCAGGCTTTTCTTCACCAAGTGCTGCAACCCCGCCGATGTCTCTGCCATGATCTCCGGCATCCGGATGGAGTCATGACGGTACTGTCTTCCTGAAATCACGCCAAGGCCATCATTTTCTTTCAGCATTTCCGCCCTCTTTAAGCTTTTTTCTTCCCAATACCCTGCTTCATTCATTTTTTTCTCGTTCATGTATATTCCTCCTTGTATCACTGGGGAAAGCGGATGATTTTCCGCAGATCCGCCAAAGAAACTAAACAAATTATGGAAACACGAATCGTTCGATCACAAATACCAGAAATATATATAGACAGCCGAGATGGCGATCGAAAGCAGCATCATCGGCAACCCGTAGCGAGTATATCCGGCAAACGTCATCTTGATCCCATGCGCCTGGGCCAGAGAAGCCACCACCACATTGGCGCTCGCACCGATCAAGGTCCCGTTACCGCCGAGGCAGGCGCCAAGAGATAAAGCCCACCAAAGAGGATCCAGATTCGTGATCCCCATATTTCCCATATCCTTAATGAGCGGGATCATGGTCGCAACAAAAGGAATATTATCGATGAAAGCAGAGGCAAATGCACTGAGCCACAGGACAAGCATGGTAGTCGTCGTCATATTCCCGCCTGTCGCATGCATAGCCGCTTTGGCAAGCGCAGTAATGACGCCTGTCTCCACCAATCCGCCTATGATAATGAAGAGTCCAAGAAAGAAGAAAATGGCCACCCATTCCACGCCGGCAAGGGCGCTGCCAATGGATTTCTCATCTTTCCTCATAGTCCAAAGCATCAAAAGCGCTGCGCCGCAAAGAGCGATGCTGGCATTATCCGCGTGAAGGAGATCATGGAAAATAAAACCGGCTATCACGAGGGCAAGGACGACGAGGCAGCGTTTCAATAGCGGTGCATTCGTAATTTCCGCACTTGCATCCATCTTCATGACTTCCTCGCGAAGCTCTTCTGTCGTCATCAGCTGTTTATGATAGAGCCGCATAAAAATCGCAACCGTCACGGCCAGAATACAGAGACAGACGATCCCCAAGTGAGTCAGAAAGGCGACGAAGTTGAGTTGCGGAACCGCACTGCTCAGCATGATATTCGGCGGATCACCGATCATGGTCGCTGTCCCCCCGATATTAGAAGCCATGATCTGTACCAGCAAGAATGGGTAAACCGAGATCTTCAATTTTTTACAAATTGAAAATGTCACCGGTACAGTCAGCAATACCGTCGTCACATTATCCAGAAATCCGGAGCAGAACGCAGTCAGAAAAGCGAGTGCTCCCATAAGGTAAAGCGGCCTGGCCTTGACCTTCTGTGCAGACCACAAGGCCATATAATTAAATACTCCTGTCTCTGCCGTGATACTTACGATGAGCATCATCCCGACCAAAAGACCGATCGTATTGAAATCCACATAACTGATGGCTTTGCTCTGCGTCAATATGCCTGACATGATCATGACAGCAGCGCCTAAAAGAGCGATGATCGTTCGATGAACGATCTCAGAGATGATAAAAAAATAAACAACCACAAAAATGGAAAGTGCCAGGATCTCATGAGTATTCAATGACACGTAAGTCAACTCCTTCGCATTTCAGACATGGGCAGACGCTCTTCTCTCTTGGATCCAGAGCTTCTCTGCCGTAAACTATTCTGCCTAAATGCCAGATCATGAACTTCCAAACAGATACCACATCACGAGCTGCGCCTCCTATCCATTGCTCTTGATGGGTAAATTATATCTCTTTATTTATCATTTGTAACATATTTATCTAGATATAATTATATATTCCATTAGAATAGATGATTGACCCTTTGAAATGAAATACGTCTCTATAGAATAAAGGCAGGCATTCCCATAAGAAATAGACAAAATATCTATGCCGTTTGAATACTTTCTCCAGAAAATCGCTGCCTACCGGTCTACGGACAGGGAAGAGGCCAGGCCTCTTCCCTGTCCATCCCTATAGCTCCTCCCACGCAAAAAGGCGATGTGAAATAACGATCATCTCATTTTCGCGTTCAATCTGCCGCGGGGGACTTGCAGCTCTCATAGGAGTGACCGGGAAACCTTATCCCGCTGTCTTTCATGCCATAGTCACCCTATCCGCCCCTGCGGGTAATGCTATTAAGTTAAGCGGCATTCTCGTATCGCAGCCTTCCCCATTGAGGAAGGGGGACCGCGTTAGCGGCGCTCGGGTGCTCTCGTAAATGGCCTGCTTGAGACGCTTTCCCCACTCTCTTTCATACCGCTAGAACCCTATCCGGCTCGCTCCGCTCGCCACCTTCCCCACGCGGGGAAGGCTTTGTCCGTCGTTATTCTTTTTCCACATATGCGTGTATTTGTTCTGACAATGCGAGAATACCATCTTCTAAAAAAGCGGCGAAGCCGCCACCTGACCCCTGAACCTTGAACCTTGAACCTTGAACCTTGAACCAAATGAAAGCAAAGTAAAAAGGGGCTGTAAAGAAATGAGGATTCATTTCTTTACAGCTCCTTTTTCCCGTTACCATATCCTGTTCCTCACGAAATCAACCGGCCTTGGCCATTTTTTCGTGATGGGAGGTCGTCATCCACGCCCCTGCCTTCATTTCAGCGACCATGGAGGTCATGAGACGGTACTCCCCTTCCATACGGAGCAGGTCCTCAAGCTTTCTCGTATGGAGCAAACGGCCATAGATCCGTCCGGCTTCTGCGTAAAGCATCAGTGCCGGATGTTCCGATGGATCCCCTGTGATATCGATCCCATTGTCATTCAGGAAATCTGTAATATTGCCAATGAGAGCTTCATACGCATCGAGTAAAGTTTCCATTTTCATCACTGCATCATACATCTTGTTCATGATAGTCTCCTTTCTGCATTCAGCGGCTGCACGAGGAAATAATCCGAAATTAGGAAGTTTACACTCATTTGAAGTGATTTTGACCGGTCTGAAAGGTATTTCCTTCTTCATCCTTTCTGATTCCATTATATCCATCTGTTTTCCGCTTGTCTATAGTTCATGCCAATCGGTTATATCTTTGGTATTTTTCCTCGAAAATATGCCTTTTTGTAGAAACTTTTATGCAGGCTCCGGTTCCTTAGCCTGCCTTCCTCACAAATAAGTTCTTTGGATCACAGCGTTCGAACGTAAAATGATCCTTCGAGATGCAATACTCCAGCGACCAGTACTCTCCTGATTCGACAGAGACGGAGATCAGGCTTGGCCCTGCCTGATAGTCTTTCATACGCCGTCCACGGATGTGCCGGGACCAGTGTGCTTCGACTTCGATGACATGTTTTCCCGGGGCAAGATATACCGCAGGGACTCCGAGCGCATAGAGAAAGGTCTCTGCACGAAGGCCATCGATGTGCAGGATCGCATTGATGCTGGCATAGTCTATATTTCCCGCATGACGCTTATGCAGGAGAACAATGGCGGAATGCTGGTTGGCCGCTTTCAGACGTTTCATTTTCGTTTTCTGTCTGGCATAGATCAGCCACACGCAGCACACAGCAAAAAGAAATCCGACGATACGCAGTATGTAAAGCAAAGCATCATGATTTTCACTCATTTTCGTCACTCCTTCTTCGTCTACGATACGGAAAACAGGCAGCCATGGGATCTCCGTCGGCTGCCTGACTCGCTTCTCTGTTTTATTCCTTTACAGCAGCCAACGGTAGAGCCCGAAGTAGGCCAAAACAGACAGGGACACGACGCCCGCCGCGGAGATGAAGAACATCCGCATGAAGAGCCGATCCAGCTCGCCGTCTTTCAATCCACCTTCTGCCGAATAAGCCGCCAGCGCCAGCGCACCGCCCGTCGATAAGGGGCTGATGCCTGCGGTATTGGAGACCATGGTGATCGCAGTGACCCATTCGACCGGATTAGCGCTGCTTCCCATCTGTGACAGGATATGCGGCACGGTCGGAATGAGCGTGGGCATGACGACACCGGAGGTCGAGGAGAACCACGAAAGGACGCCTGCCGTGATCCCCAGAATGCTGACTGCGGTCGAGTCGCTCATGATGGAAGCAAGCGCATCCGACAGAAGATCGATCCCACCTGTCAAAATGATGACATTCATCAGCACGCCGACACCGCAGATCAGAAGAAGCGTCCCCCAAGGGATGCGGCGAAGCGCTGCCGTTTCATCAGAAACATTCAGAAACGACAAGATAGCAGCGACGCCGAAGCTGGCAAGTCCCACATTGATATGAAAGAACAGGACAAGGACCACCATGCCCGCGATGCCTGCCAATGTGATGATCTGCTGCCGCGCAAATGAAGGCGTATCTGCCAAATGAAGTACGATGTCTGACCGCAGCCGATAGCCTCCGAAGGCAAAGTAGACCAGCGCGGCATAGACGGTCGAGGAGAGGACGCCATTCACGAGAAGCGGTTCCTCGATGCCGGTCAGGCCGAATTCTCCGCATAGATTCAGCCCGATGATGCCCGTCGCAGCCAGTGGTGACATCCCGCCTCCGGCCGCTCCGAGAAAGATGATGGCCCCCAGCATCGCCGGATTGATATTCATTTCCTTCGCAAGCGTCATCCCGAAGACCATCATAATGGCTGCCGTCGGAATGGTGCCCGGTCCCAGCGCAGAGAGGATGGTCGCAAAAAGGTACATGACGATCGGTACCAGGTAGGTGCGACGCCCGGAGAGCGCCACGATCTTCTTCGAAAGCAGGGCTAAGGTCCCATTCATCTCCGCCAGTCCGAAAAGATAGGTCACACCCAGAAGCATGAGGAATAAGGAGTAGTTGAAGCCACGGATGATCTCATCATCAGAGATCCCGGCCAGTCTGCCTACGAGCAGTGCGAGCGCGGTACATAACAGCCCCGTATTCATTTTTTTCACAAAGCCAAGAAATATAGCAAGCCCCAATGCTGCAAGCGACGCCAGTGCCATCATGTCCTCCTCGTTTTTATACTAATCATGTGCTAAGACTAAGCTAATCCTTACAAATCATAGCATGATTTTCCTCTTGGAATAAAATACAGGTTTTGCATGAAAGTTATGCTTGATCGTTAAAGGATGGCGACCGGCCCAAGAGCCCTTGCGGCTTAAGGAAACGCTGATTCAATCGCAGAGTCAGCTTTTACAAGAATTTTTACGCATAGCTTCGTCATAACCTTCCTTAAATAGCTCGCTATTCGCGTCAGGTTATTCCTCGCTATCCATAAAAATTCAAGAGTAAAATCTGACAACGATTGAATCAGTGTTTCCTTAAAACGTCTTGCTTCTGCCGGAAGACTCCCCCTCCCCCCTGTCTATGAAAAAGAGAGAGGAAAGCAGGCGGTCATGCGCAAGAGCTGTGAGCGGCAAGAAAAAAACACACCCTCGATCTCTCGATAGGTGTGTTTTTCAGATCTCACTCTTATTTTTTCAGATGATGGCTGCCACGTTCGGTGATCGGCACGCCTTCTTTGCAGAGCGGGCATTCTTCCGGCTTGTAGGTCGGAACGGTGAGGTGGAGCAGCGGATATACCTTTTCCTGCGGTACGCCGAAGTCTGCTTTGCCGCCGCTTCTATCTACTAAGAGGCCGATGCCGACGATATCGCCCTTGGCTTCATTCACGACATCGACGACTTCCTTGATGGAGCCGCCGGTGGTGACAATGTCTTCGACGATGAGGACCTTTTCACCAGGAGCGACCTTGAAGCCGCGGCGAAGGGTCATCTTGCCATTTTCTCTTTCGGTGAAAATGGAACGAACGCCCAGCAGACGGGCAGTGACCTGAGACAGAATGATGCCGCCGGTCGCCGGTCCAATGACGGTCTCGATGCCCATATCCTTGAAATGGTTTGCAAATTCCTGGCAGAGCTTTTCCGTGTATTCCGGATGCTGGAGCACATTGAATTTTTCTACATAAAGAGGGCTGTGAAGGCCGCTGGTCAGAAGGAAATGACCTTCCAGAATGGCTTTAGTTTCTTTCAGCAAAGATTCGACTTCTTTTTCGTTCATTATGCGTTCTCCTTTATTTCTTTTAAAATTAAACGGGCAGCCGCACAGGGATCGATCGCCTGTGTGATCGGACGTCCGATAACGAGCATGGAAGAACCGTCCTTGAAAGCCTGTGACGGGGTCGCGATACGTTTCTGATCATCGGTCTGGGCAAAGGATGGTCGGATGCCCGGGGTCACGATGAGGAAATCATCCTTTCCGGCCATCTCACGGATGCTGCCGGCTTCTCTCGGAGAAGCGACGACGCCATCGACGCCGGAGGATTTCGCAAGTGCCGCCAGCTCCAGGACATGCTCCTGAATGGGGAGGTGTCCGCCGACTTCCTGCCATCCCTGGTCATCAAAGCTGGTAAGGACTGTGACAGCGAGGATCTTCGGACGTTCTACGCCCAGCTCATCCGCAGTGATCTTCGCATAGCGCGTCGCTGCCTGCATCATCGCACGGCCGCCTGCTGCATGGACGGTGATGAGGTTCACGCCGAGGCGAGTGACGGAGGCCACGCTGTGACCGACGGTATTCGGGATATCGTGGAGCTTCAGATCAAGAAAAACCTTCTTTCCGTGTTCCTTCAGGTAGCGGATCGTATCACTGCCTGCACTGTAGTAGAGCTCCATGCCGACCTTGTAGTAGGAGATCAGATCGCCAAGCTCATCGACCAGCGCTTTCATTTTGTCAAAGCTGTCGACGTCCAGTGCGACGATCAGTCTGTCGTCGGCGGTATAGATTTCGTTTTCTTCTGCCATTTCCGCTCTCCTTCATGGGAATAATAGGTATCTAAACTATTATATCATTTATTCAGGAAATCGGGGAAGAAAATTATAAAAGATGGAAGATGAAGGGCTGGAAGCGGCGCATTTCGTCATCCTGAGCGGAGAAAAACGTCGTATGTTAAGGAAACGCTGATTCAATCGCAGAGTCAGTGTTTCCCTAAGCGCCGCGGAGTTTTGATAGCGCTTCGCGCCGTCGTCATCTCGAGCGTAGCCGAGAGATCTTTCTTGCATTGCAGTCAGTATCACATAGGCACTGCAGGGAAACGACGCCTTGGTGCTACACACATCCTTTGTTTATCGGTCTGCATGGAAGATTTCTCGCTTGCGCTCGAAATGACAATACGGGAGTCTGATGTCTCCTCGTCACCAGTCACAAGTCCCTAGCTATTCGTCCCTGCTTTCAAATTTTTGGGGTAGCCATTTCTCGTATCGTCATCCCGAGCGCAGCCGAGGGATCTTTCTTGCACTGCGGTCAGTATCACATAGGCACTGCAGGAAAGCAACGCCTTGGTGCTACACACATCCTTTGTTTATCGGTCTGCATGGAAGATTTCTCGCTTACGCTCGAAATGACGATGCGGGAATCTGATATCTCCAAGTCTCCTAGTCTTTCAGTCTCAGCCTAGTCACCAGTCACCAAACACTCAAGCCTCCTAATCCTTAGCCACTCATCCTTTCTTTCAAACTTTTGGGGCAACCCTTCCCCATATCGTCATCCCGAGCGCAGCCAAGGGATCTTTCTTGCACTGCGGTCAGTATCACATAGGCACTATACGGAAGCGACGCCTTGGTGCTGCACACATCCTTTGTTTATCGGTCTGCATGGAAGATTTCTCGCTTGCGCTCGAAATGACGATACGGGAGTCTGATGTCCCTTAGTCTCTTAGTCACAAGTCCCTAGCTATTCGTCCCTGCTTTCAAATTTTTTGGGTAGCCATTTCTCGTATCGTCATCCCGAGCGCAGCCGAGGGATCTTTCTTGCACTGCGGTCAGTATCACATAGGCACTGCAGAAAAGCAACGCCTTGGTGCTGCACACATCCTTTGTTTATCGGTCTGCATGGAAGATTTCTCGCTTGCGCTCGAAATGACGATACGGGAGTCTGATGTCCCTTAGTCTCTTAGTCACAAGTCACAAGTCCCTAGCTATTCGTCCCTGCTTTCAAATTTTTTGGGTAGCCATTTCTTGTATCGTCATCCCGAGCGCAGCCGAGGGATCTTTCTTGCACTGCGGTCAGTGTCACATAGGCACTGTAGGAAAGCAACGCCTTGGTGCTACACACATCCTTTGTTTATCGGTCTGCATGGAAGATTTCTCGCTTACGCTCGAAATGACGATGCGAGAGTCTTCTAGTCACTAGCCACTAGTTTCAAGTCACTAGTCACTAGTCACTAATCACCAGCCACCAGTCACCAGTTACCAGTTACCAGTCACTCGCACACAAAAAGCAGCGCCGAAGCGCTGCTTTTTATTTCCCCGCGTGCATGGCGGCTTCGCGGATCATATGAACGGTGATGGAGTTGAATTCTACAGGCGTTTCCAGCGCTTTGACTTCTTTGAAGCCGACGCCGAGTTTACCCGTATAGTAAGCGATCGCCTCGCCCTTGTTGTTGATCTTGGCTGCATAGATGGTCTTATCATCCCCAAGACCGACCAGACGGTAAGCCCCCGGCGGAGAGATGACGCGCCACGAGCTGTCATCTCCATTAAAGGTGTACATGATACCCTTCTGGCTGTCATCATAGAAGAGGCGGTCTGCATCATAGTAGACGGCCATCTTGCCGATGTGCGAGGTCTGGACGTAGATGCGGCGGGTATCATAGTTTGCATCCGTGCGGTAGATGCGGTAGAGGCCCTTGCCGACTTCCATCTTCATGTAGACGGCATTGGTCGCGGTCGAGTAAGCGACATCCACGATCTTTGCATTTCTTGGCAGATCACGGATCGGCGCATCGGACTCGTGTGTGGTGCCTTCCGGATTGTAGCGCGCCAGTGTCACATCCCAGCGTCCGCCTTTCCAGTGGATCGGATAGAGCGCCATGAGTGCCAGATTTCTGTCCGGCATCCATTCGAAGAAAGAAACGCCCTGTCCTTTCAGATCCACGATCTGAGGATGTCCAAGATCTTCGGCTTTGTAAATGGTGACCGTTTCTGCGGTCACATCTGCCATATATTTATAGTCATGCGAGTAGTAGGCTTTCCCCTTCACGCTGACCTTCGCATAGAGCTTCTTGCCTTCCTTTTCCGCCTGCTCTGCGACTTTGTCCTTCACATCAGACATATCGTAGTCACCTGAGGAGAGCGGGGCAAAAAGGACGCGGTCCATATATACGTAGGCCCCTGCCTGCACCCCTGCGCCAAGGAGGAAGCAGATCATGAGCTGTGCGATTTTTTTCTTCACGCTGTTCTCCTTATTTCACGATAAATGCAGTCGGTATCATACGTTCGCCCAGAAGATCGGCAGGCTTATTGACCACCTTGCCATTATAGTAAAGTGTCGTGGAAGATCCGCCGTCCAGATTAGCCGCAATGTAGGCCCCGTTTTCATAGAGGATATTCTGCGAATCGACAAGCGTCGCGCCGATGCTGTAGCCGGGCTGTCGTCCGTCTATGACGAGGAAAAGCATCGTGCCATCCTTCTTCTGTCCGATGGCCGAGCGCGGGGAGATCCCCCATCCGCCGTCACCGCTCTTGATGACCTTTTGCCCATTAATGATGAGCGGCGGGCCGAAGGTCAGGCCTTCGACCGCGCCAAGGTCGCGCAGTTCTTTCTTATTGTAGTTCCCTGCGATCAGGTTCCCGTTCTTCGTCATTCCGACGAAGTCGACTTTTTCTTTGTCATCGACCTGCTGCCCCAAAAGGTACTTGCCCTGATGCAGGATAAAGCCATAGGGCAGACGTCCGATGCCGGTGCCATTCGGATCGTAGAAGCCGCCGCCATTGATGGCTGCTACGGCATTGTTCTTTTTCGCGATGCTAGAAGTGGTATCCCCCTTCTCATTGATGTCTTCTGCCGTAGCGACTTCGATACGTTTCGGATTTGGGATCTCCAGCAGATACCCGACGAAGCGGGATGTCTCGATCTTTTTCAGCTTCAGCGTCGCATCTGTGCGCGGCTTGAAAGCGAATACATTCTGCTTATCCGTCGTCGTCACGGTGCCGAGGATCTGGTTCAGCTCCTCCTGATCGTAAAGCCACGTGATGTACTGCGGATGCCGTGAACGCATGATCGCGCCGACCACAGCACGCTTCAGATTGCCGAACGGCCCGAAGAGCACCACGATCGGAGACGTGATGATGAAAAAGACCAGGGTGATCAGGATAAACTTGACCACGATGTTGTTGAAAAATCGTTTCATTGTGACTCCTTGAAAAAGGGTTGAGGGTTAGCCCCTGGGGCGTATCGCCCTTTGATCGGGGATGAAAGAGGGGGAGCGGGTTCTATGGGTTCTATGGGTTCTATGGGTTCAACGGGGAGCAGGGCGGCGTATTTCGTCATCCTGAGCGGAGAAAAACGTCGTATGTTAAATAATGGCTTATCTGAAATATGAGAACTGAGTCGAAGGATCTAAGCGCCGCCGAGTTTTGATAGCGCTTCGCGCGCATCGTCATTTCGAGCGTAGCGCTCGGGATGACGATGCCGGAGAATCCCAGTCAACAGTCACTTGAGTCTCCCAATCCCTAATCCCTAGCTACTCATCCCTGCTTTCACCTTCAGAACCCGCTTAACCTATGAAGATTCACATCAAAGCCCCCACTCATCCATCAAACCGGCGTGTAATTATCCTTGTTCAGACGTTCCGAGAAGCGGGCGATGGAAATGTCATTCCCGATATACGCTCTCTTCAGATCATAGGGGAAGCTGCCGACATGGACGCGGCCGGCGTCTGTCGTGACAGCCATCTTGATACCGGCCTTCTTGCAGATTTCGATGACTTCATCGTCATAGTCGCCATAAGGATATGCCAGCCAGACATTGTCGATCCCGAGCTGGTACTTGAGCGCCTTATTCGCCTCGACGATCTCCTTCTCTTTTTCTGCACGGGTGGCAAGATTGTGGAGCTTGGGATGCGACAGCGTATGACTTGCGATGGTGACAGCATGGCTGTTTGCCATTTCCTTCAGCTGATCCCAAGTCATGCGGTTATACGGCTTTCCTACATCATCGGTGATCAGGAAGAGCGTCCATGGGAAGCCATACTCCTTCATGAGCGGATATACGATGGTGTAGCTGTCCAGATATCCGTCATCGAAAGTGATGCAGACAGGCTTTTCCGGAAGAGGCGCCCCCTTGGTGACATAATCATAGAGCTCCTGCATGGTGATCGGATGGTAGCCATGATCACGCAGATAATTCATCTGGATACGCAGATTTGCCTCGGTCATGATGGCCGCATTGCCCTGTTCATCTCCGATCATGTGATACATGAGGACGGACACGCCCTCCGGTACGCTATACTTCACATCCGCCGGGCGATGCACGACAGCGACGCCGGGTTTCAGATTCGGATCCGATGCTTGCTCCGAAGCCGCTACCGGCTGAGAAGACGCTGCCTTCTCCCCGCCTTGTCCCCCACAGCCCGTCAGTGCAAAAGCCGACAGTGCGAGCAGCGACGCCGCTGAGAGAGCTGCTGCTTTTTTCCATTTGCTATACGAGAAATCCAATGGTCAAACTCCTTTGTATCGAATTGCTATAGTTTTCCTATTATGACAACACTATAATATTTTACTACGATTTTGCAAGAAAATAAAGCGTTTTTAAAGCGTTTTGACAAGAACCGTAAGTGTCAAATTTTTCTCGGTACTTTAAGGTATGAGTGGCTAGGGATTGGGGATAAGGGATTAGAAGTGACTGGTGACTGGTGACTAAATACCCCCTTCGGGCATAGCCCCATATATATTCGCGGCGAAGCCGCCACCTTCATTCCTGATTCCTCATTCAAACGAGCCTTTCAAGCCCAATCAAGGGAGGGCACGCCCCACGGGCTCACCCTTTTCTCGCTGTGTTATAATAAAACCATATGAGAGAGTATCGTTACGCACGTGTAAGACATGTATAAGAAAGGATATCTATGAAATATTTCAAACTCATCCTGCTTGTGTTTTCGCTTCTTTGGCTGCCCTTGGCAGCGAATGAAGCATGGGCGAAAGATGCAGAAATCACCGATCTTCGCTGGACAGCCAGAAATGATGGCGACCCCCCCTTCGTCCGTATCGTGACAGATCTCACGAAAGCGGTACAGGCGGAGGCTGCGATAGACAAATCCGGCAAAAACTTCGAAGTCATCCTAAAGAACACCCAAAAGAGCTTCAGCGGCTCTCAATACGATATGGATCCGCGCGCCATCGATTTCACTACAGTTTCTGAAAAAGACGGCGACACCTACATCGACGTCGCCCTCACCAAGCCGCAGAAGATCGATGACATCCACGTCTTTGCCCTTCGTCCGGATGCAAAACTGGGAAAGCCGCACCGCCTCGTCATTGACATCCCGATCCAGGGGGCCAAAAAGAGCTACACGAAGCCGGCAGCAAGCGCCGAGAATACGGCGACAAAAAAGCCGACCGCCAAGAAGCCCTCTGCCGAGAAAGAAGCCCCCCCGCAGAAAGTCTCTGTACCTGCCGATGCCCGAAAAATACTCAAAGGCAAGATCATCTGCCTTGACCCCGGCCACGGCGGCACGGACGTCGGTGCCATCGGACACAAAGGAAATAAGGAGATCTACGAGAAGGATGTCACCCTCTCCATCGCCCTGCCGCTGCGCGACATGCTCACCTCTGCCGGTGCGAAGGTTGTCATGACCCGCAGCACCGACAAGGACGTCTATGGTCCATGGGCTGACGATGACCCTGAGCTGCAGGCACGCTGCGATGTCGGAAATCAAGCGAATGCAGACGTCTTCGTCTCCATCCACATCGACTCCTTCTCCAATGGCTCTGTCGACGGCACCACCGCCTACTACTACCCCAAGACCGCAAAGGACCTGATGCTCGCCCAGATGCTGCACCAGTCCACCATGAACCTGCTCTCCATCCCTGACCGCGGTGTCCGCTCCGGGCATCTCTATGTGAATGTCAACACAAAAATGCCTTCCGTCCTGATGGAAATGGGCTATATCAGCAACGCGCACCGCGTCCAGATGCTCACGTCCAGCTGGGGGCCGAAGAGTATCGCCAAGAGCCTCTTCAAGGGACTGGTGGATTATTTCGCAGCTCTCTGAGACTGCTTCTTACCATTGTATGAGAAATGAAAAGGGAGGAAACACGGATCCATTCGCTGGATCAGACCGATGCTTCCCAAAGGAGCTCCTATGAATACCTATTATGCACTGATCGTCCCGATCATCCTCACCGCTCTTCTTTCCGGCTGCGGTGGAAACAGCAAACCGCAGAGCGCGGGACAGGTCGTACCGCCAGCCGCTTCCTCGAGCCAGATCCCCGCAGAAAAAGAAGCCAGCCTCACTTACTACCTGCCCACAGAAGACGGCCTTCACATCCTTCCCGCCACGGTCAAAGTGAAAGCCGCTGACCGCACCGCGAAGACAGCCATCGAAGAAATGCTCCGCGCGGATCGAAAGTCCAAGTATCCACTCGTTCCTGCCGGTACCCGCTTGAAGAGCGTCCATGTCGAAGACGGCACCTGCACCGTGAATTTCACGAAAGAGCTGAACCAGCTGCAGGGAGAGACCGGACAGTCCCTCTTCATCGCCATGACTGTCGATACGCTGACCGAATTCCCCAATATCAAACGCGTCGAATTCCGCGCGGAAGGGCAGCTTGTCAAGTTCCAGATCGACATGAGGAAACAATTCCTGCGCGATGAAGCCTTCATCAAGCAGACAAAAAAATAAGACAAGTGAAAAGGAGCTGTGAAGAAATGAATCCTCATTTCTTCACAGCTCCTTTTTTGTCTTACAGACCGAGAGGATATCTCCTCCCCAGCCACTAGTCTTCCACCACTTCGATCTGGCCTTCCGCGAAGGCTTTCGGATAGAAGAAGGACTGCTCCGTATTTCCAAAGTCTACGACGAGCTTGCCATCCGCAATATCCGTGATGACGCCCTGTCCATACACAGAGGAGACGACGGGCGTGCCTACGCCGATCTCGATATAGTGGGTATTGCCGCGGTGCGTTTCCTTGACCGGACGGACTTCCACCTTCGGCTTCGGAGCCGGTCTTTCGGCTTCTGGCACGGTATAGGTGCGCGCCTTTCCCTTCGGCGCTTCTTTTTTCGTTTCCTTCTTCTCTTCCGGGAATGCTGTCTTCAAAAGCTTCGACGGAAGTCCCATCGGATAGAGGATGCGCTCGCCTGTCGCATCATAAGTAACATACGTGCCGCGCTCTGTGATGCGGGTGATGGTGCCCTTACCGAGCGTCTCATCCGTGACCTCCAGACCGACAGCCGCTTCTCTCTTTTTGAAACCGGTCGGCTTTGCATCCGGCAGAGGTGCATCGAAGGTGAATACCTTCTTTTCCATCGGCTTCGCTGCGCTGAAGGCTTCCTTTTTGAAATCCTTACGATGTCCATCCTTCTTGAAGCCGTCTTTTTTGTAGCCGCCCTCGCGCTTCTGTCTCGGGATGAGCTTTTCCGCATCGCCGAAAGCAACTACGATGCCTTCATCTGTCAGCTTTCTCACGATACCCACACCGAGCTCGCGGTCCACGAATTCGACGCCGGGAGCCAATTTCCGTTTCTTGAAATCCGGCTTATCCTTGCCAAAGCTCTTGCCGCGGCCGCCGAATTTCTTTTCACCAAATTTTTTACCGCCGAATTTCTTACCGCCGAATTTTCCCTTACTTTTGAAGTCTTTGCGGGGCTTATTCTGTTTTTCTTCCATGATGCTATGGTTCTCCCTTTATATTGTTTATGGATCTGTACACGGATTCGAGTCCCTGATCCGATCAATCATACCTTTGTTCTTTGATGCGCCTGTCAAGATCGCGCTTAGCAGCTTTCGCAGCCATATCCTCTCTCTTATCGTAGAGTTTTTTGCCCGTTGCGACACCGATCTCCACTTTGACCTTGCCGTGCTTGAAGTACATCTTGAGCGGGACTAAGGTGTAGCCCTTTGTTTTGAGCTGCATCTCGATCTTTCGAATCTCCTTCTTGTGCAGAAGCAGCTTTCTGGTACGAAGCGGGTCGTGGTTGAAAATATTTCCCTGCTCATAGGGGCTGATATGTGCATTCCACAGGTAGACCTCGCCCTTCTGGATACGGGCGAAGCTGTCACGCAGGTTCGCCTTGCCCGCGCGGATGGACTTCACCTCCGTCCCCGTGAGTGCGATGCCGCACTCATACGTCTCGTGAATGAAATAGTTATGATGTGCCTGCCGATTGAGCGCGATCGGCGGCGCCGTTTTTTTCTCGGCCATGTATCTCTCCTTTACGGATGTTGGTCAATTTCCATGCAATACATAGTTTCAAGTGAGGAGTTAGGAGTTAGGAGTTAGGAGTGAAGGTACGGCGCATCAAATTTGGAAGCGCCGTGAGTTTTGTATAAAGCAATGCTGGTACATGATTTGCCAGATGCTCTTCCGGCGAGCCCCTTCCGCTGGAAGGGGCAGCCGAGCGCAGCTAGGCGGGGTTGGCCCGCGCGATGTGTGATAAGCCCGCTTCGCGAAGCCAACATCTCGCTTTGCTCGAAATGGCGTCTCACTGGATTTTCGCGTCGGTTTGCTCCTAAAAATCCAGTTCGCTTGCACACTCCGCCCCTTCGGGGCACCGCCTTCCAAAGGAAGGAAGGAGGGAGGGAGGGAGGGAGGGAGAGCGGGCTTATAAAGAAAATATCCTAATCCCTAGCCACTAGTCACCAGTCACTTCTTTCCCTTCTTCATTTTCTTTTTCGAATGTGATTTGGATCTTGCAGATGATCTGGTCTTCTTTTCCAGATTCAGCGGGGAATGAATCTCTCCCATGATGAAGTCGACTTCGCGACGTTCCTTATCCGCCTTGACAAGGGTCACGCGGACGGGCATCCCCATGGAATAGGTCGTCCCGGAGAAGCGGCCCTTCAAGGTCATCGTATCTTCCTGATACATGTACTCGTCATCGTCCATGGAGTCAATGTGGACAAGACCTTCTACGCCATTGTCAAGGCCTACAAAAACACCGAAGCGGGTGATCCCGGTCACATGCGCATCGAATGGCTCGCCGACAAACGGCACCATGTACTCTGTCATCTTGAGGTCATCGACATCACGCTCGGTGTCGGTCGCATTCTGCTCAGTCTCCGAGCAGTGGTCAGCCGCACGCAGGAGGAACTCGGTCTGTTTTTTGAGCTCTGCCTTGGAGAGGCCCTCCGAGATCGCCTGTCGGATGAGGCGATGTACCATCAGATCCGGATAGCGGCGGATCGGCGAGGTGAAGTGCGTATAGCATTCACTGGCGATCCCGAAGTGTCCGGCATTTTCCGTGCTGTAGCAGGCCTGCGGAAGGCTGCGGAGCGTCATCACCTGCACGACCGCTTCGATATCTTCTCCCTTCACCGTTTCCAAGAGCTTCTGGATATCCTTCGGCTCCGGATCCTTCGGAATGGAGAGATCGAGTCCCATGATGGCGATGAGACGCTTCAGGGAATTCAGCTTCTCCTCATCCGGATGCTCATGCACACGGTAGATCGACGTATGTCCTGTCTTTTCGAGGAAACGCGCTACCGCTTCATTCGCCGCGATCATGGCATCCTCGATCATCTTTTCCGCATCACTTCTGATGCGCTTCTCGATGCGAAGCGGTGTCCCCTCTTCATCGAGAATGACCTTGTATTCCGGGAAATCGAAGTCGAGTGCGCCGCGGCGGGTGCGGTCGGTGCGAAGGGCATCCGCGCAGGCCTTCAGGTCTTCGAGCATCGGCATGAAGTGTGCAAGATCTGCCGGCATAATGCCCTCATGGAAGGCTTTATTGATCTCCGGATAATTGCAGCGGCGTGCCACACGCACGATGGACGGTGTGACCAGCTCGGTCTTTACCTTGCCATCCGGCGACACATCCATCACGCAGGACATCGCATAGCGGTCTTCGTCATGGTTTAAGCTGCAAAGATCATTCGACAGCTGGAAAGGCAGCATCGGGATGACGCGATCCGCCAAGTATACACTGGTGCCGCGGCGGTAGGCCTCGTCATCGAGGAGCGACCCCTTCGTCACATAGCGGGACACATCCGCGATATGGACAGACAGCTCAAAATGTCCGTTTGCCTTCTTCTCGCAGTAGACCGCATCGTCGAGATCCTTCGAGTCAGGCCCGTCGATGGTGACGATCGGAAGAGCTCTGAAATCGGTGAGTCCTTTTTCCATCCGGATATCCCGCGGCAGATTCTCTGCCTCATCCAGTACCTTTTCGGAAAATTCATGCGGCAGACGGTGCTGTGCGACGATGATATCGATATCAAGCCCCTTATCGCCTTTGTAGCCGATGACTTCCGTCACACGGCCCTCCGCATCCGTCCATTCCCCCGGCCAGCGAGTGACTTCGACGATGACACGCGCCCCCGTGGTGGCATCCATTTCCTGCCCCTCAGGGATCTCGATGTACATATCCACCTTCTCATCGATCGGCACGGCTTCACCGCCATCCTTCAGCATCTCATAGGTGCAGACGAAGGTATCATTGGCACGCTCTAAGACCTTCATGACACGGCCTTCCGTATTGTGACGGCCCGTCTCACTCTTCATCGTCTTCACTTCGACGGTATCATTATTCACCGCATTCAGATGGTCGCGGTCGGAAATATACACATCCTCGTGGTCGTCATCGGTGATCAGAAATCCGAACCGGCCATACGACTTGTATACGCCCTGCAGGATCGTCCCCGGCTTATAAGATAAAAGCGTTTTCTTTTCTTCCATTGTTGTTCTCCTGTGTATGTGCGATGAAATGGCTTCGCGGCTCCGCGTAGAGCCATAAGGAAGCCTCACCATGGACTGAAGAAGCACCGATTCGTTCTCCGGTCACCGCTCACTGCTCTTTGCCATCCCTTAATAAAAAAAGGCTTGCTTCTATGCAAGCCCCTTTTCTTTTCATCAGAAAGTATTCATATATCTTCCAAGCACGAGACAAAGCACAGCAAAGACAATGCCAAATACCACCGTGAACTTGGAGAGTACAGCATCCTTACCTCTGGTTTTGCCGCCAACAGCGCCTTCTGCGCCGCCGCCGATGGCCGAGCCCATTCCCGCCTGCTTGGATTCCTGAGCTACGACGACTACGATCACCAGTAAGGAAACAACCATTGTCAAACCAATCAAAAAATACTTCACTCTGCATCCTCCTCTGAATCTACCCAAGGGCAGATCGGCCTTTCCTATCGAATATAAAGCCAATATCAAACCTTATTTTATACTACTCTGTAGTACAGGTCAAGAGGAAATAGAATTAGGAGTTCGCCCGTGGTGTAGGATTACAATACATGTGTTACACATTGAAAACATGAAAAGCGAGATATCCTTGTGATATAGTTAATTCGTCAAAAGAAACCTTTATCAAAGGAGTATCTCGCATGAACAGTATAACACAACTTATGAAATATCGCAGATCTATGGTCGAATATGCATTGAAGCATGGCGTTACTAAAACTGCCATCAAATACAATACATATCGCCAATACGTATATCGCTGGCTTCGACGTTATGACGGCTCACTGGAGTCCCTACGTAATAAATCCCGCA
>OJJV01000065.1_pt1 | contig 128235 bp, 113 predicted proteins | sample 1596391 | NCBI WGS metagenome assembly OJJV01 (sample SAMEA4350164, study PRJEB24818) | metagenome | biome: human; feature: gut; material: faeces | place: Denmark | collected 2013-09
TAGCGCGGAGGGATGCTGCTTTCATCGCCGAGCCACACGATGTGACCGCCCTTTACCGCCATCGCGGTGTAAATGCGGTTTTCCTTTTCGCAGGAGATGAATCTGGCGTTCGTATAAAGCTCCATAATCTCATTCCTTTCACTTCTAAAATGGGCTCCATGTAGACATGGAGCACTACAGCCTGTTTCAAAATCCAAGCTGTTTCGTAAAGACAAGTGTACAGCGGGGGAGCGCGAGGGGGAGTAAGCCCCCGCTCGCAATTGGATCATAGCCATCAAAAACGACCGAAAAACTGATTTATCCGTTTTATCAGGCTTTTTGACGAGCGCAGCGAGATTTTTTGTGAAAATTTATTTTTACAAAAAATGTGGCGTTTTTGAAGCGTATAAAAAAGTCTCTGACTTTTTGTACGCTGAGGGGCTCCATGGTAAACATGGAGCCCAAATGTTTTCAGTCTTCGGGTATGTGTATCTCGCGGATGAGAAAATCCTTGCCCGAAAGTATGGTTTTTTCAAAGCTGCCGCAGTTGGGGCAATAGCCCTCGTGCTCAATGACATTGAACAGCTCGTTGCATTCGTCGCATTCAGCCATGCCGGGAATGACATTTATCACAAGCTTTGTGTCCTTGAGCCATGTATCCCCAACGACGACGGGATATATATCCTCAACATACTTGGGGATGACCAGCGACAGCTCGCCTATATCGAGGACGATCTCCGCGCCCTCTTTGCCTGCCGCGATATCGAACGCGGATAACGCCCGCAGCTACGAGCTTATCGCACTGCTCCTGAACATATTCAACGCTCTTTTTGCACTTCTTTGCAAGCTCCTCTGCGGAAAACTCCTTCTCAAGACGCATACGCATCATGACAGAGCACATATCGTCGTCGACGATGGGCTCAAGAATTCTATACTCGGGATCCTTGTAGGTAATACCGGTATAGGTCATGCTTTCAAGGCTGATCGCTGATCTTAGAAGCCAGCGCAAGAATATTCGGTCTGTTTGCCGTTGTTTTTCCCCCTACAATTTTCCCCCTATAAATAATATATTTTTCAGTTTAGGTCTATCAATAGTTTATATCATGAAACGATACACTTTGTCAATTATTTGGCGTTGGTATTAAGTGACTGTTAAGCTATTTTTTCAGAGGCACATTGACGCACCCATTGGCTCCCTTGCGTAAAGAGAGCTGTCACCGCGAGGGACAATACGCTGCCGACACCGGCAGTTCGTTTAGCTGCGCTGTCACGGTAATGCACGGCGGAAAAGCTTCTGCCCTTGGCTTCCCCTTGAGGGGAAGCTGTCGGCGTTAGCCGACTGATGAGGTGAAAATAAATCCGTGCGCTTTGCGCACACCACAACGATTCACTCTTCACTATTAACGATTCACTTGCGAGCAAAGCTCGTACCCTGGCCTCCCTTGTGTAAAGGGAGGTGGGTTGCCGCATGGCGGCAATCCGGAGGGATTGTGCCGCTCGCCGTGGCGGGCATTGCGTTACCAACACTGGTAGTGGGTTTAGCTGCGTCATCTCGACAATAACAAACCGCGAATATGCGGGCGACCAATGGTCGGTCACTCGCCGCTACCGGCGTTTCATCTATATGGTACACCTTGCCGACCGACGAGAATATCGCGTCGGCGGTTTTTATATGTGCGCTCGTTGCCGCCTTGCCGCCGCATATCGCCGTTACGGAGGCTTTGACTTTGGCGTTTATGTTAGGCATTATACGTCATAATTATTTCAGCGTAAATATAGTGCTGGAAATTGCCAGATTTCGGTTTTGCACTTGTACGGTTGAAAATGAGGATGGGCAGAGATTAGAACAACGGATTATTAGTCATCGGCGCTTAAACGGATGCATCGGAGACTTTTTATACTTGAAGTCGCTTAACAACGAGTATAAATTGGATATTCAACAATAAAGAAAACGACCATACCAGGCACGAAGCCCGATATGGTCATTATTCTTTTGCAACCCGCTTGAAGAATGCCAGTTAAAAATATGTTTTTTGCATATCCCTAATTAGCACCTTCTGATGGGGGAGCCTTTTGCATGAAAGCAGAATCACACCGTCACGAGCTCGTAGTGCGTCGTGCCGAGGCCGATAGCCTCGCCGTGCTCGACGGCGGCGCGCCAGTCGGTGTCCGGGTGCACAGCCGTGAAGTGGTCGTGCGGGTGGTCATGCTCGTGAGCGATGACGCTGCCGGGGTTCACGGGCTGGGCGTTGATCATGTCGGCGCAGGCTGTGTCGAGCGCCACGGGATCGAACGACGCGAACATGCCCACGTTCGGCACGATCGGCACGTCGCTGAAATTGTGGCAGTCGCAGCATGGCGACACGTCGAGCGCGAGCGCGATGTGGAACGACGGACGGCCGTCGACGACGGCTTTGGCGTACTCGGCGATCTTGCAGTTGAGCAGCTCGTTTGCGATCGCATAGTCCGCATGGATGGCGTGCATCGGGCAGACGTTGATGCAGCGGCCGCAGCCGGTGCACTTATATTTCAGAATGGTACACTTGCCGTTTTCGATGTGCGGGCCGTTGTGCGCGCAGTTTTCCACGCACTTGCCGCAGCCGATGCACTTATCCGTATCGACGACGGGCTTGCCGGAGCTGTGCATCTCCTCCTTGCCGGCGCGCGAGCCGCAGCCCATGCCGATGTTCTTGAGCGCGCCGCCGAAGCCCGCGGACACGTGGCCCTTGGCGTGCGTGAGGGAGATGAAGATATCCGCGTCCATGATGGCGCGGCCGATCTTTGCCGCGCGCAGATATTTGCCGCCGCGGATGGGCACGAGGTCGTAATCGTCCCCCTTGAGCCCGTCGGCGATGATGCACTGCGCGCCGGTGGTCATGGGCGTATAGCCGTTGCGCATTGCGCTGTCAAGATGGTCGAGCGCGTTGGCGCGGCCGCCGACATAGAGCGTGTTGCAGTCGGTGAGAAACGGCTTGCCGCCGAGCTCGCGCACATAGTCGCACACGACGCGCGCCCAGTTCGGGCGCAGATAGGCCATATTGCCGGGTTCGCCGAAGTGGAGCTTAATGGCAACATACTTGTCCTTGAAGTCGATCTGCTCGAAGCCGGCCGCCTTCATGAGCCGGTGCAGCTTCTCAAGCGTGCTGACCTCATCCGTGCGCAGATCGGAAAAATATACTTTTGCAGGTTCCATTGGAAATACCTCCGCGATCAAAAAACGTTCTCTTTCTCTGGCGGACCCCCGCCCGCTTTTTTGATTTTACTGTGCTTACGCGGCACTGTCAACCGCAAAAAAGCACCGGACACCTGTCGCGGTGCCCGGCGCGTGCCGGTTTTCAGGCCCGTGCCCGCGCCGGAGACCGGACGCGAACACGGGAATGTTGGGAATCCACTAGACGGCTGGTAGGAGAGAAGATTTGTCCGATAAAATCGCAAAACAGAACAGAAAGAAGGGTGAAAAAAGAGAAATTGGCAGCCCAGCGGAAGCAAGCGGGAAAATGGCTCAGGCGTTGACGCCGTTGCGGATGGACTTGACCTTGTCGTACTCGCCGGCGACGTAGTAGAGGGCGTTATCCATAGACAGCTTCGCGACGAGGTAGTTGGACGTGTCGGAGTAGTAGCCGCTGTGCGGGGTGAGCAGCACATCGTCGCGGCCGACGAGCGGGCAGGTGTTCAGGTCCGGGTCCTCGCTCTCGACCATGTCGAGTGCGGCGCCGCGGATGTAGCCGTTATCAAGCGCCCAGACGAGATCCTCGTCGCAGATCAGCGGGCCGCGGCCTTCGTTGACGATGATGGGGTGCTTCTTGCACTTCATGAACGCTTCCTTGTTGAACATGTGGTAGTTCTCCTCGGTGAGGTTCATGTGCAGGCTCAGCACGTCGGACTCGGCCAGCAGGGTATCGAAATCGACGAGCTTGACGCCGAGGTTCTCGGCAATGGCGGGCGGCAGGAACGGGTCGTAGGCGATGACTTCCATGTCGAACGCCTGCGCCTTGCGGGCGACGGACTGGCCGATGCGGCCGAGACCGGCGATGCCCATGACCTGACCGGCGATGCGCTTGAGGCCCGGCACGACCTGGTAATCCCAGACACGGTCCTGCTGCACACTGCGGTCATACTGGCGGATGCCGCGCTGGAGGTTGAGCATGAGGGCCATGGCGCTTTCGGCGGTCTCCTGCGTGCAGTAGTCGAGGATGGAACAGACGGCAATGCCCTTTTCCTTCGCGTAGTCGAGGTCGGCCTCGTTGTAGCCGGTGGACTGGAAGGAGATGACCTTGCAGTGATCCATGGCGTCGATCTCTTTCCTGCCGAAGTGGACGTAGCCGTCGATAATAATATCGGCGTCCTTGATCTCGGCGTAGAACGCGTCGTTATTTTCGGCGTGCTCGTCGAACACGGCCATGGTCAGCTCTGCCCCCTCGGGGACGCAGGACTGTTCGACGCTGATGTCTCTGTCTTTGGTATAGGGCACTTCTGCCAGAACGATTTTCATGGTATGATCTCCTTTTCTTTACTGAATGGCGCCGCTGGCTTTCATGGCGGCGATTTCCGGATCGGTATATCCAAGATCGTGGAAAATGCTGTCCGTATCGGCACCGAGGCAGCCTGCGGACGTGTAAGGACGCATGGCGTATTCCGTAAACTGCATCGGCGGGCACGGCATCATGACCTCGAGGTCGTCCTTAAAGGTGACCTTCTGGATATAGCCGTTGGCGATGGCCTGCTCGTCGGTGCTCACGTCGCGGATGGTGCGCATGCGCTCGCAGGAGACGTTGTTTTCCGAGAGAAAGGCTTCCCACTCGGCAACGGTTTTGGTCTTGAAGATGGCGTTGAGCCGCGTGACGATCTCGACGACGAAGTCTGTCTCGTGCAGCGCCTCCAGGCTGGCGGCGCGGGGATCGTCGGCGATCTCCGGCATGCCGAACAGATTTGCAAACTTCGGCAGCTCACGGCGGTACTCATTGTCGAACACGCCGATCCACTTGCCGTCGCTGCACTCGTAGAAATGGCAGAACGGGTCAGCCGGGCGCAGGGGGTCGTTCGGGCGCTCGCCGCCAAACTGCGGCTGGTGGGACACGACGCCGATGGCGTTGCACCAGATGCCGCTGGCAAACAGCGACGTGCTCACAAACGTGCCCATGCCGGTGCTCTTCTTGCCGATGATGGCCATGAGGATGCCGGACAGGAACGCCGAGCTCGTGGCCATGTCGCCGAAGGCGTAGGTGGGGGTAAACGGGAAGGAGCCGGGCACCTGCCAGTCGGCCATCGGGCCGCTGCGCAGCCAGAACGCCGTGCTGTCAAAGCCGGGCTTGGCGGCGTCGGGGCCTTTGGGGCCGAAGCCGGAGAAGTGCGCGTACACGAGGCCGGGGTAGGCCTTGTGCAGCGTCTCGTAATCGAGGCCCAGACGGCTCAGCGACGGCAGGCGGACGTTCGTGAGGAACACGTCGGCCGTCTCGAGCAGCTCGAGGAAGGCAGCCTTGCCGTCCGGGTTTTTCAGATCGATGCTCGTCAGGCGCTTGCCGCTGTTCTGGATGGTGAACAGCGGATTTTTATCGTCCTCGCACACGACCATCTCGAACTCACCGGCGCGGCGCATCTCGTCGCCGATCTTGGTTTCCACTTTGATGACTTCTGCGCCGAACGCGCACAGCACGCGCGACGCGGTCGGGGCGGCAACGACCGTCGCCAGCTCCACGACACGGATCCCCTCGAGGGGCATCTTCTTCATTTGCTCCATTGTGATAATACTCCTATCTTGGGATGGGGGCTTTGCGGCTCACTTGGCCGCGTAGAATTTCTCCGCCTTTTCCTGCTCCGCCGGGGTCTGACGGTGCGTCAGGCAGATGACGACATACAAAATGGCCGACACGCCAAAGCTGGGCCAGAGCGCATCGATGGAAAACAGGGGCAGCGTACTCACCTTGCCTCCGATGAACCAGACGACAGCGATGACCGTCGCCGAGAGCATGGACGCGAACGCGCCCGCCGAGCACGACTTCTCCCAGAAGAACGCGCCGATCGTCGGCAGAAACAGACCGGCCGAGTTGATGGTGAACGTGATGAGCAGGATGTTCATGATATCCTGCGTGAACCAGCCGAAAATTGCGCCGAGCACACCCACGAGCAGGGACGCGACGAGGCCCACATGCAGGAGCGTCTTTTCCGACACATTGGGATTGATGTAGCGCTGGTAAATATCCTTCGTCAGACTGGCCGAGCCGGTCAGGACGGAAATGTCCGCCGTGGACATGATGGCGCTGAGCACGCCGATGAGCACGAGGCCCTTGAGTCCGTGCGGGAAGAGCTCGACCACGAGCGCCGCAATGACGTTGTTGGACGACGAGAGGTCAGGCAGGATGAGCTTGCCGGCCATGCCGAGGAACGTGCTGGCGCCGGCAATGATGAACACGAGCACGGCCGCATAGATCGTGCCGGTGCGGGCGGTTTTGGCATCCCGGGCCGCGATGCAGCGGGTGTAGCTGTCCATGCTCGTGAAAAACGACATGATGGTCGACAGGCCAAGCGCGAGGATCGTCGGCCAGCCCCAGGCGCCGAGGTCAAAATAACTTACCGGCAGATCGGTGACGAGGTTGGCGCCCATCTTATGCAGCTGCGCGCCGACCAGCGGCACCGCCAGGACGACAATGCCGAGCAGCAGCAGCGCCATCTGCACGATGTCGGTATACGTCACGGCGAGCAGGCCGCCCGTCGAGACATAGAACACGATGACCACGGCCGCAAGGATGTAGCACACGCCCAGGTTCCAGCCCGTGAGCACATTCAGGATCGAAGCCCCGGCAACGAACTGCGCCGCCGTGTAGCCGATCATGGCGAGGATGGTCGTGATGCTGGCCATGGTGCTGTTTTTTTGGTCGTAGCGCGCACAGATCAGCTCGGGGAATGTAATGTTCCGGAGCTCTTCGCTCACACGCTTGATGGGCTTGGCCATGACGAGCGCAAACAGCACGCAGCCGATGGCGATCTCGCCCACATACCAGACGCCGGTGATGCCCATGGAATAACTGTTTGAGGATGTGCCGATGACGGACGAGCCGCCGATCCAGCCGGCCATCCAGAGCGCGCCGATCTTAAAGGCACCCATCGAGCGGCCGCCCAGATAATAATCATCCACGCCGGTCTGTTTTTTGTTTGCGATCAGACCGAGCACGATCATGCCGACAAAATATGCCAGAATGATGATGACGTCGAAGACATTCAAAAAATTTACACCTCCAGAGCGGGATTTTCCCGGGGCGCTGCCGGGCAGCGCCCCGGGTGCTGATTAAGTAATTATAATGAGCAAAGACCCGTGGAGTTCGCCGGTTTAGTGGATCTGCGTGCCGGCGCGGAAGCAGAGGCTGTTTTTCGGGTTGATCTTGCCCTTCTTCTCGAAGAACTCGTTGGTCAGGCGCTCCAGATCGTCTTCCGTGAACAGATCGGAGTTGGCGGCCATGGCGCCCATCATGACGATGTTGGCGCCCTTCGGGTTCTCATACTCCGCAGCGATCTCGGTCATGGGGACCTTGACGACCTGGATGTCGTCGCGGTATTCGCGCTCGTGCACGAGCGAGCTGTTGACCAGCAGCAGGCCGCCCGGGCGCAGGCTGCTCTCGAACTTGTCGATCGCCGGCGCGTTCATGGCCATGAGGATGTCGATCTTCTCGGCACAGGGGCTGGCAATCTCCTTGTCGGAGAACTTAATGGTGCAGTTGGCCGTGCCGCCGCGCATCTCGGAGCCGTAGGACGGATACCACAGCACGTTCATGCCAAGCTTCATGCCGGCCTCTGCCAGGATCAGACCGGTGGTCAGGACACCCTGGCCGCCGAATCCGGCGCAAATCATTTCTACCATCATGCCTGATTACCACCCTTCTTGTCAATGTATTCGCCGATCGGGAAATACTTGGTCATTTCCGTGTGCACATGCTCGCGGGCCTTCACCGGCGGCATGTTCAGGTTGGTCGGGCAGGGGCTGAGCAGCTCGACGAGGCAGAAGCCGTCGCCGTTGAGCTGGTGCTCAAACGCCTTGCGGATGAGCTTTTTGCAGTTGTTCATGCCGGCAGGTCCGACCAGTTCACCGCGTGCCAGATAGGCAATGTCCATCTTGCCGAGCACGTCGACGACGTTCAGGGTGCCGTAGCGGGCGGGATCCTTGCCCTTCGGGGAGGTCGCAGTCTTCTGGTGCGGCAGGGTGGTCGGGGCCATCTGGCCGCCGGTCATGCCGAAGACGCTGTTGTTGACGACGAACACGCAGATGTTGTCGTTGCGCAGCGCGGCGTGAACGGTCTCCGCCATGCCGATGGAGTAGGCGGCGCCGTCGCCCAGGTAAGCAAAGACCGGGTTCTCGGGGCGGATGTGCTTGACACCGACGGCCGTCGGGATATCGCGGCCATGGGCCGCCATGATGGTATCATAGCGCCAGTAGTCAATGTTGAACGAGCAGCAGGCAACGTCCACGACTGCCAGCATTTTTTCCTGGATGCCGAGTTCCTCAGAGACCTCGCCGATCAGACGGGTGGCCAGACCGTGGCCGCAGCCGGGGCAGAAGCCGGCAGAGGAAAAGACAGTTTCGGGTGCTTTGAGTTTCATTTATTTCCCCTCCTTTTCCAGCATGGCCTTGGCCTGCGCGACGATCTCTTCCGGCTCCGGCAGACCAAAGAACGTGCCATAGAAGCCGACCGGATACTTGTTTTCCACAGCCAGCTTCACATCGTCGACCATCTGGCCGAGGATGTTGATCTCGACCGTCATGAACGCTTTGGCGTTCTTGCAGGTCTCAAACGCCTTGACCGGGTACGGCCAGAGCGTGATCGGGCGGATCAGGCCGAGCTTGAAGCCCTCGGCGCGGGCCATATTCACCGCTTCCTTCGAGATGCGGGAGCTGATACCGTAGGCCACGAGCACCACGTCGGCGTCCTCCGCCTGGTAGGACTCCCAGCGCTGCTCGCTGTCCTCGATCGCCTGATACTTGCTGCGCAGGAACTCGGGGTACTGCGGGTTGGTGTAGTAGACATTCTGGACCTTGCGGGGCGCCTGACCGGCCTTGCAGCCGCGGATCGCCCAGTCATACTGATCGATATCGTGATCGACGAAATCCTTGAGCTCAACGCCCTCGACCATCTGGCCGATGGCGGCGTCGGACGCGACCAACACAGGGTGGCGGTACTTCTCGGCCAGCTCAAAGGCGGTGGTCATCATGTCGCAGTTCTCCTGCACGGAGGCCGGCGCCAGCACGATGGTGCGGTAGTCGCCGTGGCCGCCGCCGCGGGTCATCTGCCAGTAGTCGCCCTGGCCCTGCGCGATGTCGCCGAGACCGGTGCCGATGCGCATGACGTTGATGATAACGGCCGGAAGATCTGCCGCGACGAGATAGGAGATGCCCTCCTGATTCAGGGAGAAGCCAGGGCCGGCGGAGCTGGTCAGCGCACGCGCGCCGGCCGCTGCCGCACCGAGGAGCATGTTGATGCCCGCAAGCTCGCTCTCGGTCTGCACGAACGTGCCGCCCACTTCGTCCATACGCTTGGCCAGGTACTCCAGGATCTCGGTCTGCGGGGTGATGGGATAGCCGCTGTAAAAACGGCAGCCGGCGCGCAGCGCCGCTTCTGCCAGGGCCTCATTGCCCTTCATAAGTTGTTTGCTCATGTTCTTACCTCTTATTCCAGGATTTCAAAAACACTGTCGGGGCACACGCGGTAGCACGTGCCGCAGGCGACGCACAGGGAATCGTCGACCTGAACGGTGTCATAGCCCTTGTCGTTGATGTTGCCGGAGAACGACAGCGCCTTGCGCGGGCAGTCGTTCACGCAGTAACCACAGCCTTTGCAGCGGACTGTGTTGATCTTGATTTTGCTCATGGATAAGCCTCCTTGTATTTTGCGGGGAATGTTACGCCGCGTTGGCAGCGGCCGCATTCCGCTTTGCAACCTTTTTTGCCTGCGCAATAGCCCAGACGGCCGCGATCACGCCCAGCACCGCCGTGCCAACGCCGTAGAAAAGGATCTTCGTATAGCCCGCGTCGCCGTAAGCGTCGATCCAGTTGCCGAACATCGTGTGTACGAACATATCCGGGATGTAGCCGACAAACGTCGCGATGGCAACGGCCGTCGCGGAGATGTGCGTCGGGATGCCCATTTCCGGCTGGATGGAGAAGTACGTGCCCTTGCACAGGAACATGGCGATGCCGACCAGCAGCAGCAAAACCACGAGCAGACCACCGCTCGTGCCGCCGGGCAGGACCAGGAAGATGCCGATCGTCACGAGACAGGCGAGCTGGCCGAGCAGCTGCTCCTTGGCAACGGACTTGAACGCCTTGTCGGCCAGATAGCCGCCGAGCGGGCCGCCGATCAGGCGGCAGCCGTAAGTGCGGAACGTGCCGATGGTGGCCGCCAGCGTGGCGGACATGCCGAGCACGCCCGTGCTGTACGGCGTCAGGTAGCTGGCCACGGCGGAGATGGTCACATAACACCAGACCAGGATGGCCATGATCCACACGCCGGGGATCTTAAAGGCGGACACATAGTCTTTGAAGGTGATTTTTTTCTGATTTTCTTTTTCTTCTTCGCTCACGCCGTAGGCCGCATCTTTCGGCATCAGGATCGCAACCAGGATGCCGGACACGATGGACAGACCGCCCATGCAGGCCAGCGCGCTCTTGAAGCCGGTGACGAGGTCACCCTTGCCGGCGATGGCCATGATGCCGATCATGATGAAGCTCAGCAGCAGGGACGCCAGACCGTTGAGCGCCTCGAAGATGCCGTACATACGGCCCTGCTCTTCATCGGTGCCCGTCATGCGGATGCCCTTCATGATGGCCGGCCAGAAAGCGAAGCCGCCGGTCAGCGCCATCAGACACCAGACCAGAACCGCCATTGCGTAGCTTTTATACGTGAACATAAACAGGAAGCTCAGCGACGCCTGGCCGAAGATGGAGACCAGCAGGACCGGCTTCGGGTTGAACTTGTCTCCAATCCAGCCGCCGGGCAGATAGGAGACGGTGCAGCAGATACAGTAAGCGGTCATCAGAGAGCCGAGCTGGGCGTTCATGCAGCCCATGACGGCGATTATCTGATCGTAGAAGCTGGACTTCATGTACGGCATGACGTACATAAAGCCGTAAGCGATCCCGAGCGCGAACAGCAGCAGGAAGCGCTTCACATTTTTTGACGCGTTGCTCGTGTTTGACATTTTTCTTTTTCTCCTCTAGGTTACATTTTCATTCCAAAATCTCTGCTTTTGCGATACAGGGGGGAATGCTGCTCCAGTTCTCTCGATGGCTCACCTCACTCGGCGCTGATTTGGCTTCTTTCTTTCCGTGTCCCATAAAGCGTCAGTTGTCTGACAAATCATTGACTTAAAAAAAAGAATGTGCTAATGTAGACATAGATTGTAAGTCGCCCGATAATTGTCAGACAACTTTCCGGCGAATAAGGAAAGGACCTGTAATAGGCCCCCTAAATTTGTCTGACACATTTGATTGCTTTCAACATACCATCGCATTTTCCCTTTGTAAATAATCATAATGTTCAAAAAATCGACGCAATTTTTGTGAATATCGCTCATCGAGGTAACAACATGAAACCAGAGTCCAGTACAAATTACAAAAAAATCGTGGACGCCGTCCTCGATCAGATCAATCACGGCCAGCTCCAGAAAGGCGACAAACTGCCGACGGAGCTGTGTCTGACGACGAAATTCGACGTCAGCCGCACGTGCGTGCGCGAGGCGATCAAGAGCCTGGAGGCCATGGGCATCGTGCAGAGCATCCAGGGCAGCGGCTCGTACATCACGAACACGCCGGAGCTGTCGATCAACCGGCCGATCTGCGCGCTGTTCGCGCTGAGCAACGGCACGCTCGAAAACGTACTGGATCTGCGCATCGTGCTCGAGACGGACGTGTGCCGGGACATCATCCGCAACGCGACCGACGCCGAGATCGCGCGCGTGTGCGCCCTGGCCGACTACGATTACATCGGCACGCCGCTTGACCAGCAGTCCGTGCTGGACTCTCAGTTTCACAATGCGCTCATGCACACGTCACACAACTCCCTCATCAAGTACATCTACACCACGCTGTCCTCGCTCATGGACATCTACCGCGAGCGTGTGCTCGAGAAAACCTGGCGACTGGATGAAAACGCGCTGACGCGCGCCGGACACCAGGCCATCTGCCAGGCCCTGAAAGACCGCGATGAAGCCGCCGCAGCGGCCGCCGTGCGCGACCATCTGACGCTGACCGGCCCGTACCGTGAGTTTTTGAGCGAGCAAAACGCCGACGTGGAGAACCGACCTTAGGAGGTTTCTACATAAAAACATTCGACCTGCCTGCCAACAGCAACTACGGCGACCAGCCGATCCCGATCGCGTTCCCGGATAACTGGGACGTGCACATTTCCAAGATCCACGGCTATGACACCCCGGCCCTGACCGAGGCGCAGATTGCCGAAAAGATCCACGCCGCCATCGGCGCCAAACCCATCTCCGAGGGTGCCGCCGGTAAGAAGAGCGCCGTCATCGCCAACAACTACTTCAAGCCCGCCGAGGCCAACTGCGCCTACACGCCCGAGGTCATCGCCTCGCTCAAGGACGGCGGCTCGTTCGTGCTCGCGGCCAATTCTCCGTTCGGCCCGTGCGTGCATTTCCTGTACGACAAGTGGGGCCACTCCGCCCCCGGCGGCATGATGTGGTCCGGCTGCTACACGAAGAGCAAGAACATGGCCCACGCCGTCGTGTTTGCCGAGCACACCGTCAAGGGCATGCGCGACCCGTGGTACATCGACGAGCACTCCGGTGCCGAGTACGTCAAGACGTGGAATGACGCCCTGCGCATCCTCGACGACGGCACGCCGAAGAAGGTCGTGCTCTACCCGAACGCCGAGTGCCAGGTGCTCGATAACTCCAAGCAGTTTTACAAGCAGGGCAAATAAGCGCCCTTCCCGGAGCAAAACCGGCGGAAACGCGTTGCGTTTCCGCCGGTTTTCGCGTACAATAGACAAAACGAAAGCGAGGTGAGCGCGCATGGAAACGCGCGTGGCGCTGATCGGCATCATCGTGGAAAACAGCGAGAGCACAGCGCAGCTCAACGCCCTGCTGCACGACGCGGGGCAGTACATCATCGGCCGCATGGGCCTGCCCTACCGCGCCAAGGGCGTCAGCATCATCAGCGTCGTGCTCGACGCGCCGCAGGACGTAATCTCCGCGCTCGCGGGGCGCATCGGCCGCCTGCCTGGCGTGAGCGCCAAGACCGCCTATTCCAAACCGTTCCCGGCCGCCGGGGACTGACCGCACCGATCGGAGGGACCACCCATGCACATTCCAAAGGGCGCGAGCCAGACGTGCGCGCTGCTGACCTTTGACGACGCGCTCCACTGCTCCCAGCACGACGACTATGACGCCGCGCGCTGGCTGTACGTGCCGCCGTACTACACCGAATACCGTTACATTCTCGGCACGCGGGGCGAAAACCCGCTCATCTGCATCGGCATCAACCCGTCGACCGCGCAGCCGGGCGATCTGGACAACACGCTCAAGAGCGTCGAGCGCATCGCCCTCGGCAACGGCTACGACAGCTTCACGATGTTCAACGTCTACCCCCAGCGCGCGACCGACCCGAACGCCATGGACACCGCCTTCAACCGCGCGCTGCACGAGCAGAACATGGCGGCGTTCCGCTACGTGCTCGGGCAGTACGCGCCCGGCAACCGGCCGGCCGTGTGGGCCGCGTGGGGCACGCTGATCGAAAAGCGGCCGTACCTGTTCGACGCGCTCGAGCAGATGCTCGCCATCGGCGAGGAATACCACGCGCAGTGGCTGACGTTCGGCGCGCGCTCCAAGGCCGGGCATCCGCACCACCCGCTGTATCTCCGGCGCGACAGCGTGCCGGAGCCGTTTGACGTGCGCGCCTACTGCGCGGCGCAGCGCGCGCGGTTGAAATGACGCAGCAGAAACAGATAACAGCACCGCCCCCGGCGTGACCAGCAGGTCACGCCGGGGGCGGTTTCACGGTTCGGCAAACTGGAATTTATCGTCTTGTTCCATTCTTATCAAAATTCTTTTTTAATGCTATTTCTGTTGGGAGAATAGACCCAATTAAAGGAATAAGTTGAACACCACAGATAATTCCTCCTATACTCCCAACACAATCTTCATTTTTTCCAATCACTAAAAGCATGAATATTACTGTTATCGGCAACATAACCATTCCACAGACATACCAGACTTTACCACAATATTTATGAGCAAATTCCCATGTGTCTTTGTTCTTCATAGACATCGAAGTCCGATATCCAAATACTGAATTTATTTCCTTTGGAGCCTTTTTCATAAAATATCTTCCAAAACCAATCATCGTAAATGGAAGAAGCAAATCCATAATCAACATAAAAATCCAAAACCCCATTGTAAACCTCCTTTACTACAACTTCCGATTTTGCGCGCTCCCGGCGAGGCGGCAAGCCGGAGTCTCTACCCCCGGCGCGACCGAACAGGTCACGCCGGGGGCGGTTTCACGGTTCGGCAACCCGGAAGCTGTCGTTTTTTATTCCACGCGAACATTCACTGGGCTTATTACAAGATTTCCTCCGCCGGCTACCGTGTACCATTTGCCTTTTTCCAGTTTGATTTTTTCTGATACACCAGATGTAATATACCCTACCACATATTTTTCACCCGTTTCCATATCCGTAAAGACCACATCCGTATCACAATCTCCACTTACTTTTACGGTTCCAAATATCGGCTGTATCTGTTCGGATTTGATCATGCCCTCATCGTTTACAAGTGCAAAAGTATGTTTCTTTTGAAAATTCGCATAAACGAGAATGGCAACTGCGAATAGTGCGATTGCACATAGAATTGGCCATCTTTTTCTGTTCATAAATACTCCCTCAAATCCCGATTCTGCGCGCTCCCGGCGGGGCGGCAAGCCGGAGTCCCTATTCCCGCCGCCACAGCATTTCATAGTCCGGTTCGCCGGGGGCCGCATCCAGCGCGCTGCGCCGAATCTGAAACCCCTCCCGTTGGTAAAAACGGATCGCCCGCACATTCTTCTGATACACGTTCAGGCGCAACGCCGGCTTTCTGTCCTTGGCGCAGTCGAGCAGACACTTCCCGATGCCGTGCGACTGCGCCGCCTCCGAAACGAAAATGCCCTCGATGTATTCGCCGTTCAGACCGAGAAAGCCCTGTATCCCCTGATCCGTTTCATACACATAGATTTCCGCCTGCGGCAGCATTTGTTTCACGGAGGCGAAGTTGCGCTCCCAGTAGGACGCGGGAATAAAAGCGTGCGCCTTGCGATTGGTGTCCAACCAGATCTCGGCAACGCTATCGATATCTGCTTTTTGCAATGCTCGAATCATGATGATCTCTCCGCGAATCCCGATTCTGTGCGCCGGCAAGCGCTCAGTGGTTTGCCGCGCTGAAGGGGCAGCGCTTTCCGATGCACTGATTGTTCTGCGCGGCGTAATGGCACACGACCTCCGGCTTTTGCAGCACGATGCCGAAGTGCTCCTTCACAAAATCGATCGCCGTGAGAATGGACAGAAAAGAGTCCCGCTTGCAGCAGCGCGGGCCGCCGATCTCGCCGATCTGCCCGAGCGCGGCCGCCGTCATTTTGTGCGACAGCGCAAACGGCTCGTCGGTCAGCGGTGTTGACCCGGAGATGATCGAGACGAACATCCCCGTGCTGATCCCCGCGCCGCACGCGCCCCAGAAGCCGCACGCGCCGCCGGGCACGCTTTTGCCGCGGCGCAGCATCTCCATGAGCGCGTCGGAAAGGGCAATGTCTCCGCCGGCGTTGTGATACGCCGTCAGCAGCGCCGCGCCGACCATCACATGGTGCTCCGGCCCGTGCATATGGCAGCTCGGCAGCGCCATCATCCGCTCGACAATGGCGATCGGATCGCACGCGGTCTCCCGCAGGCACAGCTCCACGATGCTGTCAAGCCCCTGCATATGGCAGTCGCTGCACACGTAGTGCCCGTTTACGCAGCGCGTCTTGGCGAGCTCCTTTTTGCGGCAGATCTCGCACTGCATCTGCACATCCGTCTCCAGATATTCCAGCGGTGCGCCGCAGATCAGGCATTCTTCTTTCATTCGCGTTTCTCCTCTCCGACTTCGGGGTGTGTGTGCGCATAGCGCGTCTCCCACAGGATCAGTCCGCGGGCGGGCGCAGTCGCACCGGCGGCGCTGCGGTCGCGCGCGGCAAGGATAGCCGGCATCGTGTCCGCGTCCCGCTGCCCGAGCCCGACCTCCAACAGTGTGCCGGTAAGAATGCGCACCATGTGGTACAAGAATCCGTCGCCCGAGAACGTCAGGCGCACCTCGTCACCCAGCCGCTCGACGGTGATGGCATCGACCGTGCGCACGGCGGATTTTTTCATGCGCCGGTTGGCGCAAAACGACGTGTAGTCGTGCCGGCCGCACAGCAGCGCCGCCGCGCGCTGCATGGCCGCCGTGTCGAGCGGCTGCGGCAGGGCATAGACATAGCGGCGCTCGAACACGTTCGGCGTCTCGCTGTTCCAGATGCGGTAGACATACGTCTTGCCGCGGCAGGACAGGCGCGCGTGAAAGCGGGGCGCGGTTTCCTCGAGCGTGAGCACGCCGATGTCCCCCGGCAGGCGCGCGCGCAGCCGGCGCAGCAGCTCCGGCGCGGGCAGATCGGTCTTCGCGCGGAACGACGCCGTCTGCATACGGGCGTGTACGCCCGCGTCCGTGCGGCCGGAGCCCGCGACCTCGACCGGCTGCGCCAGCAGGTCGCTGAGCACGGCTTCAAGCCGCCCCTGAATGGTGTCCGGCGTGTTGCCCTGCCGCTGCCAGCCGTTGTAGCGCGTGCCGTCGTAGCTGAGCGTCATGCGGAAATTCGGCATGGCGCACCTCCTCTCCAAATCAAATCACAAGTCGTAAAAACACGACCCCGCAAGAAACCTGCGGGGCCGTGCGTGTATGTACTGCGGAAATTATGCCTTCGGCATCTTCTTGCCGGCTTTGCCGAAGTGGAGCTCCTTGAGACCCTCGACCTCGTCGCACACGGGCTTGAAGCTGCAGCTCGCGCAGTCGAGATCCTCGGGCATGCCCTCGAGGATGGTGTTCATGGTCTTGGTCACGTCGTCGATCTTCTTGGCCGTGTCGTGCAGGGTCTTGAAGTCGACATTCTTCGTGATGAAGATCACGCGCACATTCGTGATGTTCGGGTTTTTCTTATACTGCTTGATGAAGTCGCAGCCGACCTTGTAGAACGAGATGCCCTTCTTGATGGCCTTCTTGCTCACGCGGATCTGCTCGCGGCTGCTTTCGGGCGAAACGCGCATCATGTACCCGTCCGGGAAGACGTGGTACTTCACGAACTCGATGTTGCGGATGGCGGCATAGGTCGCGTCCTTCTGCTCGACGTCGATGTCCTTGACGCCGAGGATCACGAGGCGGGCAAACGGCACGTCGCCCTTGATCTCCTTCATATCCGGGCCATAGAGCAGCACCTCGTCCGCCGGGACAAGACTGCTGTCAGACGTGACGCAGGTGAAGTTCACGGCGTCGTTCGCACCGCCGCCGAGCTCATACGCAGCGTCGCGCAGCAGCACCAGCTCGCTCTCGCCGTTGTCCTTCCATGCATCGCGCTCTTTGTAGGCCCACTTCTGCGTCGGCGCGCCGAGCAGATCGGTCGTTTCGCGAATAAAGCTGTCGTACAGTTCCATATCCTTCATGTCGTTCCCTCCTCAAAAAATGCCCAGGTTGTGCAGCGCCTGATGGACACCGACCATGATGTTGGAGTCCTCCGGCAGCTCGAACACGCTCTTACCGTGGATGTCGTTGGCGGCGTGGATCGGATCGGTGGGGATGTAGGCGAGCACGTCTACGCCGTCGAGCTTGACGAGATCGTTCATGCTCGGGTCGACCACGCGGTTGACGATCATGCCGATGCGCTCGTAGGTGATGAGGTCGTCGGCGGCCTCCTTGATCTCACGGCAGACGTTCACGCCCTTGGCGCTCTGGTCGGTGACGAGGACCAGGTGCGAGACCTGCTCCATGACGCGGCGGCTGATCTGCTCGATGCCGGCCTCGCCGTCGATGACCACATAGTCAAAGTCGTTGGCGAGCATGCTGATGACCTCCTTAAGGTAGGAGTTGACCGAGCAGTAGCATCCGGCGGCCTCCGGACGGCCGATGGCAAGGAAGGCAAAGCCGTCACACTCGACCATGGTGTCGAAGATGCGGAAGCGCGCCTCGTTGAGCACCTCGATGGCCTGGCGGTACTCGCCGCGCTCCGAGGTCTCGATCACTTCATTGCGGATGTCGTCGATGGTGTGCTCGACGTGCACGCCCAGCGCCGTGGACAGGCCCACAGCCGGGTCTGCGTCGATGGCGAGGATGCGCTTGCCGGGGAAGGCCTCCACGAGCTCGCGCACGATCGCCGAGCACAGAGAGGTCTTGCCGACGCCGCCCTTACCGGCAACGGCAATGATCTTGGCTTTCGTTTTGTTTTCTTCCATAGTGCGTTCCCTCCTGACGGCTGAAAAAATTTGCGGAAGCTGTGGCTTTCATTGCATCCATCCTACCACAGACAGGCAGATCTTTCTGTGTCCAAGTCACAGACCGGCCTCCAACACAAGCCGGCACTTCGGAACACATGCGCCGTTTTCTTTGATTTTTCAACAGTTTTCCGCCGATGCCCAACGTTTCGGCAAAATTACATAAAAAAGAATTGCGAAATTTATCACGTATCAGTATAATGTTTCATGCAAGCTCTCGTCAAGTGCTTGTTGCAAAATTCACGAATCAGAACAAGTTTTTCAAACAAAAGGAGTGCAATATGCGCGGCATTGAAACCGGAAAAGTCCGTATCCGTCACGAAGTATTCACGGAGATCGCCCGAATGGCTTATGAGGGCGGCGACTACGCAAAGCGGCTCGAAGAGCTGCCGTTCAAGATCATCCCCGGTGAGATCGGATCCTACCGGGACAGTCTGTTTCTCGAGCGCGCCGTCGTCGGCGAACGGCTGCGGCTGGCCATGGGGCTGCCGCTGCGCAAGTTTTCGGAGTTCTCCCTGCTATCGGACGGCGTGGAAAAGGCGCTCGACCCGGATATCTATTACGAAAAGCCGCTCATCAACGTCATCAAGTTCGCATGCAACCGCTGCCCAGACAACGTTGTGAAGATCACGAACGTATGCCAGGGCTGTCTGGAGCATCCGTGTATGGCGGTCTGCCCGCGGCAGGCCATCACACGGCAGAACGGTCAGGCCCACATCGACCCGGATAAGTGCATCCGCTGTGGGCGCTGCCTGAAGGAATGCAAGTTCAACGCCATCGTGCGTCTCGAGCGCCCGTGCCGCAAGGCCTGCGGCATGGACTGCATCCATTCCGACGGGCTCGGCCGCGCCGACATCGACTACTCCAAGTGCACCTCCTGCGGCCAGTGCATGGTCAGCTGCCCGTTCGGTGCGATCTCGGACAAGAGCCAGATCTTCCAGACCATTCAGGCCGTCAAGAGCAACACCCCCGTGTACGTTGCGCTCGCGCCGGCGTTCGTGGGGCAGTTCGGCCCCGAGGGCGTGCCGGAACGGATGCGCAAGGCGTTCCAGCGCCTCGGCTTTGCCGACGTGTATGAGGTCGCCATCGGTGCAGACCTGTGTGTGATCGAGGAGGCGGCAGACTTCCTCGAGGAAGTGCCCGAAAAGCACAAATTCATGGTCACGTCCTGCTGCCCGTCGTGGAGCGACATGGTCAAAAAGCTCTTCCCGCAGTTTGAAAAGAACATCTCGGTCGCCTTCACGCCCATGGTGCTCACCGCGCGCATGATCAAGCGCGACCACCCGGACTGCAAGGTCGTGTTCATCGGGCCGTGCGATTCGAAAAAGCTCGAGGCGCGCCGCCAGAGCGTGCGCAGCGACGTGGACTTCGTGCTCACGTTCGAGGAGGCGCTCGGCATCTTCGCGGCCAAGGGCATGGACAAGGCCTTCCTGCCCGAGGACGAGGAGGAACTGCCGGCCAACTCCAGCCGCGATGCGCGCTGCTTTGCCTACTCCGGCGGCGTGGCGCAGGCGGTCGTCAACGCCATCCACGACATGGAGCCCGAGCGGGAGGTCAAGGTCGCCGCGGCGACCGGCCTGGCCGACTGCCGCAAGCTGCTGATGATGGCCAAGGCCGGCAAGTACGACGGCTATCTGCTCGAGGGCATGGCCTGCCCGGGCGGCTGCATCGCCGGCGCGGGCACGATGCGCCCGATCGAGCAGGCGCACAAGGAGGTCGAGGCGTTCAGCTCCGAGGCAAAGTTCACCTGCGCCAACGACACGCCGTACATGGAATACCTGCCCCTCATCGAGGAGAAGGACAAGATCCGCAAACTGTGATCTGTCTGCGCACCGCCCGGCGGCGGTGCGCAGTTTTTTATATATTTTATAAAAAAGGCGCAAGCGTATGCGCGATTTTTTCCATACTTCGGGGTGGACAAGCGCGCCCGTTCGCGGTACAATAGCAAAAATCATTTTTCCGGCGGCGCACGGCGCCGTTTTCTTACACCGTATATTGTTATAAGGAGGTCTTTCCCATGGCTTACTTCTTTTCCGGCCAGTCGCACACGTTTAATGAGTATCTGCTGGTGCCCGGCTACTCCTCGAGCGAGTGCATTCCGGACAACGTTTCTCTGCGCACACCGCTGACGCGCTTTCGCGCGGGCGAGGAACCGGCCCTGTCGCTGAACGTGCCGATGGTCTCGGCCGTGATGCAGTCCGTGTCCGGCGACCGGCTGGCTGTCGCGCTGGCGCAGGAGGGCGGCGTGTCGTTCCTGTACGGCTCGCAGTCGATCGAGGACGAGGCCGCGATGGTCGCCCGCGTCAAGAGCTATAAGGCGGGCTTTGTCCAGAGCGATTCGAACATCAGCCCCGACGCAACGCTGGCGGACATTCTGGCCCTGCGCGAGAAGACCGGCCACTCCACCGTCGCCGTCACGGAAGACGGCACGGCCGGCGGCCGTCTGGTCGGCATCGTCACGAGCCGCGACTACCGCGTGAGCCGCATGGACCCCCAGACACCGGTGCGCGCATTCATGACGCCGCGCGAGAAGATGATCACCGCGCCCGACGGCACGTCCCTGAAGGAAGCCAACAACATCATCTGGGAGCACAAGCTCAACTCCCTGCCCATCGTCAATGACGAGGGCCGCCTGTGCGCGTTCGTGTTCCGCAAGGACTATGACCTCCACAAGCAGAAGCCGAACGAGCTGCTCGACAGCCAGAAGCGCTACCTCGTCGGCGCGGGCATCAACACCCGCGACTATGCCGAGCGTGTGCCCGCGCTGGTCGACGCCGGTGTGGACGTGCTCGTCATCGACTCGTCCGAGGGCTACTCCGAGTGGCAGAAGCGCACCATCGCGTGGATCCGCGAGCGCTACGGCGAGAGCGTCAAGGTCGGCGCGGGCAACGTCGTGGACGCGGACGGCTTCCGCTTCCTGGCCGACTGCGGCGCGGACTTCGTGAAGGTCGGCATCGGCGGCGGCTCCATCTGCATCACGCGCGAGACCAAGGGTATCGGCCGCGGCCAGGCGACCGCCGTCATCGAGGTCTGCCGCGCACGCGACGAGTACTTCCGCGAGACCGGCATCTACGTGCCCGTCTGCTCCGACGGCGGCATCGTGCACGACCACCACATCACGCTCGCGCTGGCCATGGGCGCGGACTTCGTGATGCTCGGCCGCTACTTCGCCCGCTTCGACGAGAGCCCGTCGAACAAGGTCAACGTCAACGGCACGCTCATGAAAGAGTACTGGGGCGAGGGCTCCAACCGCGCGCGCAACTGGCAGCGCTACGATCTCGGCGGCAGCAAGAAGTTGTCCTTCGAGGAGGGCGTGGATTCCTACGTGCCCTACGCCGGCAAGCTCTCGGATAACGTGCAGCAGACGCTGGCGAAGGTGCGCTCGACCATGTGCAACTGCGGCGCACTGACCATCCGCGAGCTGCAGGAAAAGGCGCGGCTGACGCTCGTGTCCTCGGTGAGCATCGTCGAGGGCGGCGCGCACGATGTCGTGCTCAAGACCTCGAACAAGCCCGTGTGAGACGCAGGTAAAAAAACAGACGGTGCCCGGCATCCCCGCCGGGCACCGTTTTTCTATCCCCGCGCGGAGGCGGAAAAATATGCGTGGGTTTTTCGGTCGGGGCGTGTATAATAAAGTAGAGACAGAGTCGGGAGGAGGCGATGGCGTGCAGGAGCAGGAGATGATCGCGCAGCTGCTGCAACAAGATGAGCGCGGCATGGAGGCCCTGCTGCAGCACTACGGGCCGCTGATGCGCTACATCATTGCGCCGATCCTGCCGGACCCGCAGGACCGGGAGGAGTGCCTGTCGGAGGCGTCGCTGCGCGTGTGGAACAAAATCGCGCAGTTTGACACGGCGCGCGGGAGCTGGAATGCGTGGCTGACGGCGATCACCCGAAACACGGCGCGAAACTTTCAGCGCAGCGCGCAGCACCACAGCAGCGTACAATCCATCCCGGAGGGCACACCGGCGCCGGGCGCCTCCCCCGAGGAAGCAATTTTACAGGCCGAGCGCAGCGCCGCGCTGCACGATGCGCTCGCACGGCTCGGGCAGAATGACCGGGCGCTGTTTTACCGAAAGTACTATTACTTACAGTCCACCGCGCAGATCGCGTCCGAGCTGGGCATGACGGCCCGGGCGGTCGAGGGCAGGCTCTATCGCCTGAAAAAGCAGCTGCGCAGGATGTTGGGAGGTGAGGGCCATGTGTGACCGCCCGTGGGAGGCCATGACGGACGCGGACTTTGAGGCCATGCTGGCCCAGAGCGTCCCCGATGTTCCGCCGGAGGAGATCGTGGCCGAGGTGACGCCGTGGCGGCGCGCCATGAACCGCATCCTCTTCGGCATGGCGCTGTGCGCGATCACCCTGAACTTCCTGTGCCTGAACTACATCCTCCCCGCCATCGGGACGGTGCTGCTGCTGTTGGGCTTTCGCACGCTGCGGCGGGAAAACCGCTGGCTCGGCGGCTGCTTTGCCGTCACTGTGATCCGCGCGGCGTACTTCTTTGCGACGCTGGTCCTGAATACAACGATTTTGCAAAGTGCCGTGTTCACGCCCGCCGTCACGACCGCGCTCACCGCTGTGAACGCGGTGCTGCTCCTCGCCCTGTACTTCTGCTTCTGGCGAGGGCTGCTGGCGGTGCAGAAAAAGGCGGGCCTGCCCGCGCAGACCGGCGGCGCGCTCGCGCTGATCGTGTGGTACGCGCTCGTGTGCGTCCTCGCCGCCGTCCACTACACGGGCTGGATCGTGCCGATCGCCATGCTCGTGGGCTACGGGTTCATCCTCCGCAGCCTTTGCCGGCTGTCCGGCGCGCTGGACGAGGCCGGATACGCCATCGCGCCGGGGCCGGTGCGGGTAACGGACCGGTGCCTCGTGCTCGTGATTGCTGCGGTGCTGGGCATCGGCGGCGCACTGGGGTATCTGTTCGGCGGCAGCTATCGGATGGACTGGCAGCCCGTGGACACATCCGCGCAGACGCAGACGGCGGCGATCCGGCAGCAGCTGCTGGATCTCGGCTTCCCGGAGGAGGTGCTCAACGATCTCACGCCGGAGGACATCGCCGCCTGTGACGGCGCGCTGCGTATCGTGGCCGAGACAGAAGACTATCCCGTCAACGACGGCAGAAACGTGCTGTGGGAAGCATACAACGAGAAAAACGAGCGCTATTACGTGCAGGACACGGTCTATGACGTCAGGGAACTGCGCCTGACCGGCGTGGCCGTGCAGCTCCCCGGCGAGCGGGAGACGTGGATGGTGTTCCACCACTTTCTCTGGACGACCGACCCCGGCTTCTACGGCACGGAGGCGATCCAGATCCGCCCGGCCTGCCGGAGCATCCCGGAGGGATGGGCCGCTGCTGGGGACGCGACCGGGCGCGTGCTGTATGACCGCGGCGGGCAGACATTCGCCGCGCCCTACGCCTCGCTGGGCGCGCGGACGTTCACCGCGAACACCGTCCTCTGGGGCGAGCAGACGAATACCGACCTGTTCGCCGCCTTTTCCCTGCCGCGGCATGGGGAGCACACACGCGGCTATGTCGCCTACTCCACCACAGAGGCGCGCGACGGCTATATCCTCAGCAGCGGAGTGTATTATACCCACCAGCAGAGCTGGCTGCAGTACCCCGTCGTAACGGCGATGGAAAAACGCCTGACGACCACGTGGGGAGACTCGGGCGCATTCCGGACCGTGCAGGATGTGCTGCAGTTCGACCCTGTGGACGAAGCAGCAGAGGCCCCGCCGCAATAAACGCAGACCGGCCCGGACATTTGGAAATGTCCGGGCCGGTTTTCTGTGCTGTGCCCCGCTTTACGGGTGCGGCTTGTTCTCGCGGTAGGCAGCCATGATGTCGCGGAAGATCTCGCCGTTGGACGGCGGCGTCCACGTGATGGCGTTGGCGCCGGCCTGAATGGTCTTGAGGATGCTCTCGTCCGTCGGTCCGCCGGTGGCGATGATGGGCACGTCGGGGTGCTGCTCGCGGATGCAGCGCACGACGGCGGGCGTCTCCGCCGCGGCGGAGACGTTGAAGATGTCGGCACCGGCTTTGATGCGCTCGTCAAAGTCCGTGTCCGCGCGCGCGACCGTGAGCACGACGGGGATGTCGATCGTCTCGGCCACGTGCGAGACGACGGCGCTGGCCGTCGGCGCATTGAGCACGACGCCGGTCGCACCCTGCATCTCGGCGAACATGGCGAGATTCACCACGCGCTGGCCCTGCGTGAGGCCGCCGCCGACGCCGGCAAACACCGGAATATCGGCCGCGAGCAGCAGCGCCTGCGTGATGATCGGCTGCGGCGTGAACGGGTAGACCGCGATGATGGCGTCGGCGTTCACGTTTTTGATGATGGACAGGTCGGTCGAGAACACGAGCGATTTGATGCGCTTGCCAAAGACCATGATGCCGCTGCACTGATAGATGACCTCCGGCACGCGCAGGGCGAACTTGCGCAGCGTGCCGTCCACGGCCTGCGGCATGGACTTTTTCGGGGGGATTATTTTTTCTTCGTACATTTTGACTCACACTCCAGTATCCGTTTGAACGTTTCGACGCCGGTCAGCAGGACGCGCTCGTCGAAATTGAAATGACTGCTGTGCAGCGGGGCGGTACCGGTCGGCTCCTGCACGCCGAGGAAGAAAAACAGGCCCGGGATCTCCTGCTGGTATTCGGCAAAATCCTCCGCCGCCATGACGGGCTCCACCAGGACCGTGTCGTCCATGGAATCGAGCACGGTGTAAAACTGCTCCACCAGCTCGCGCGGGTTGCGCACGCTGGGGTAACGGACCTTGCGGTCCATGTCGATCTGCGCGCCGGTGGCCGTCTCGAGGCCCTGCATGAGCGCGGTAATCTTGTGGCTGAGGGTACGGTAGAGATCGTTGCTGAACACGCGCAGCGTGCCGCTGATCGTGACCTCCTCGGCGATGACGTTGTGCGACGTGCCGCCCTGGATCTTGCCGAGCGTGAGCAGCGCGTCCTGATGCGGGTCCACATCGCGTGTGATGACGGTCTGCACCATCGTGACAAGCTCCGCCGCGACGACGATGGCGTCGATGCCCATCTGCGGCGTGGAGGCGTGGGCGCTCTTGCCGTGGACGGTAATCTCAAAATCGCTCGTCTGCGCCATGAGATAGTCCCAGCGCACGCCGATCTTGCCCTTCGGCACGGTCGGCCACAGGTGCAGGCCATAGATGCGGTCGACCTTCGGGTTTTCGAGCGCGCCGTCATCGATCATGCGCCGCGCACCGGCCCAGCCCTCTTCGCCGGGCTGAAACAGCAGGACAATATTACAATGAATATGGGCGCGGTTTTTGGCGATCCAGCGCGCAAAGAGCAAAAGAATCGTCATATGCCCGTCGTGGCCGCAGCCGTGCATGTTGCCGGGGTGCTGCGAGCAGTAGGGCACGTTATTGGCCTCGTCATTGTGGATGCCGTCCATATCGGCGCGAAAGGCGATGGTCGTCTCGGCGTCCCTGGCGAAAAACACGGCCTTCACACCGCAGACGGCCGGCGTCTCGATGCGGTCAGGACTGCACTGCCGGAGCTCGCGCAGGACATAAGCCTGCGTGTCGCGCAGCTGAAAGCCGATCTCGGGAATGCGGTGCAGATCCTGGCGGATGCGCACCGCGTCGTCATACATGGATTCGATTTGTTTACTCAGATGCATACTTTCTCCCACGGCGCCGGGTGGGCCCGCGCCGCCTGATTTGTCTATATTTTTCTGCACACAGTATACCCAAAATCCGGCCGTGCGTCAATGGGCACGGGGACGGACTGTGACCGAGGTCAAGAAAAGTTCACAAGTTGTCCCTTGCAATTTCTCAACAGGTTTGATAGAATACTTAAAAAATTCAAAGAAAACGAAGGCGATCTCCATGGCATCCACCACCGAAGCACGTGTAGCCGTCATCACCGGCGGCAGTTCGGGCATCGGCCTGCACGCCGCGCGCGCCCTGCGCGGCCGCGGCCTGAAAGTGTATGAGCTCAGCCGCCGCGCCGAAAACGCGGAGCCGGGCGTGATGCACCTGCAGGCGGATGTGACGGACGAAGCGCAGGTGGACGCCGCCGTGGCGGAGGTCCTGCACCGCGAGGGGCGCATTGACATTCTCATCAACAACGCGGGCTTCGGCATCTCGGGCGCGATCGAGTTCACGCCGACGCAAGAGGCCCGGCGGCAGTTCGATGTGAACTTTTTCGGCATGGTAAACATGAACCGCGCCGTCCTGCCCGTCATGCGGCAGCAGGGCGGCGGCCGCATCGTGAACATGAGCTCCGTTGCCGCGCCGATCGCCATTCCGTTTCAGGCGTACTACTCGGCCTCCAAGGCCGCTGTGCGCACGTATTCGCTCGCGCTCGCGAGCGAGGTACGCCCCTTCGGCATCGAGGTCTGCGTCATCATGCCGGGCGACATTGCCACCGGCTTCACCACCGCGCGGCGCAAGAGCTGCGACGGTGACGATGTCTATCACGGCCGCATCGCGCGCTCCGTCGCCGTGATGGAGCACGACGAGCAGACCGGCATGACCGCCGAATTTGCCGGGCAGTTCGTAGCCCGGTGCTCCACGCAAAAGCGCGCGAAACTCATCTGCACGATGGGCCATAAATATGCCCTGTTCGTGTTTCTCATGCGCATTTTGCCGATCGGGCTCACGACCCGGATCGTCGGCAGGATCTACGCATCCTGACCAAACTGCTTTCTTCCCTGCGGCGCAAGATCTCATTGCCCCCATCCAGGCAACTTCCTTCCATCCTTCTCCACCCTGTGCGCCGCGTTTCCCCCCTTCCCGCAGCAGCGGGTCTGCCTCCGGTCCCATCTCAGCCGGAGGCAGTATTTTTATGCTTTGCATAAAAATACTGCCTGATCCCATCCGAGGCGGGCCTTGCCCCCTCGGGCTCCCCTGCGGCTCTGTCACCGGAAGTTTCAGCGCATCTATCGCGCTCTGGCCGTCTGTTCTTTTATTTATTTTCTCTGAAAATAAATACTGCCTGATCCCATCCGAGGCGGGCCTTGCCCCCTCGGGCTCCCCTGCGGCTCTGTCACCGGAAGTTTCAGCGCATCTATCGTGCTCTGGCCGTCTGTTCTTTTATTTATTTTCTCTGAAAATAAATACTGTCTGATCCCATCCGAGGCAGGCCTTGCCCCTCGGGCTCCCCTGCGGCTCTGTCACCGGAAGTCTCAGCGCAACCGAAAGGGCTTTGCCTTTTTCCTTCTTATTTTTATGCTCCGCATAAAAATACTGCTATACCTTAAAAAGGACCCCCCTCCGTGCTGCCTGAGCAGCGCAGTGGGGGGTCCTTTTCCATTATGCCAGAAACGGCGAGCGCATATACCGCTTGCGCAGGAAGATATTGCCGCCATTCGGCGGGCCGATCTGCGTGAAGCCGGCCGACTCAAACATGGCCAGCGCGATGCGGTTGGTATGATATACATGCGTGACGACCTGCTCAAACGACTGCGCGGCCGCCAGCTCCTCCACGGCGCGGAGCATCGCATTGCCCCAGCCATGGCCGCGGCAGGCCGGATAGACGAAAAAGTCATTGATGAACACCGTCTCCGGCTCGGTCGTGTCACACCAGAGCTCACCGACGGTCTCGCCGCCGGACTGCGCCGCGAGCAGATAGTTGCGCGGCGTATCCGCGCCCTGCGGCAGCATCTCGTCAAGCGCGCCCTGCGCTTCGGTGAGCGCGTGCTCCTCCGTATCCGTGGCGCGGGCGAAGAGCAGCTCCTGCGCATAGCGCGCGATGTTGCGCTGCCGGAACGGCCCGAATTCCTCCGCCGTAAGCACGCGGAGATCTACACTTTGTCCCATATCGTCCTCCTGTTTACGCCTCCGGCTGGATCATGCGCCGCGCGTTGACCGGCGGCAGCAGATCGCCGTACAGGTCCCGCAGCAGCAGCTGCGCCACGGGCGTGATGTCCTCTGTGCTCTGGCACGGGCGCAGATACAGCGCCGCCGGCTGCCCGTTCCAGCGGAAGCGGAAGCCCGTGTCGCGGTAGCCGTTTTTCGCGAGCAGCCGCTTGCGCTCCGTCAGCGCCACGCACGTGCGGCTCAGGCAGTAGAGGATGCCCTTCTTACCGGCGTAGCAGCGCGCGATGAGCTCTATGGCCACGCGGCCAAGCAGCTGCCCGCGCAGGAACGGATAGATCGTGAGCGCGTGCACGAGCACGTAGCCGTACGGCGAGCAGACCGTCACGAGCGCGTAGCCCGCCTCGCGCTTGTCGTCCGAGCGAAACAGCAGCAGCTCCATGCGCCGGCGCACCATGGCGCTGGCGATGACAGCCTCGGACAGCAGCTCGGGCGCGTCAAACGTGCGCTTCATGTCCGGATACAGGCGCACGAGATCCGTGAGCTTGCCCTTTTCCAGATGCAGCTTGCGGATCGGCGGCAGTTGCTGCAGCAGCTCCTCGAGGCCAAACAGCTGTTCATCCGGCTCCCAGTTGCCGGCCGTGTCCTGTGCCGGAGCCTGTTCCCGCGGCTGGAAATGGACGATCTTCGGTTCGTTCGGCTCTGTCATGCAAACTTCTCCCTTTCCGCGACGGCCAGCGCGTCGCAGCGGTTGTTGTACACGTTATCGGCGTGGCCCTTGACCCAGAAAAACTGCACCTTATGCGTCTGGAGCAGCCCGTCGAGCGTCTGCCAGAGGTCGGCGTTTTTCAGCTCGCCGTCCTTGCGGTGCCAGCCCTTCTGTTTCCAGCCGCGCAGCCAGCCGAGATTGACGGCGTTGGCAAGATACTGACTGTCCGTATACAGTGACACCTGGCACGGCTCGCGCAGGCTCTGCAGCGCCGTGATCGCGCCGAGCAGCTCCATGCGGTTGTTCGTCGTGGATGGCTCGCCGCCGGAGAGCTCCTTTTCATGCGCGCCGTATCTCAGGATGGCACCCCAGCCGCCGGGGCCGGGGTTGCCGGAGCAGGCCCCGTCGGTATAGATGGTGACCTGCTTCATGTCTCGGTCTCCCCGGCGGGCGCGTCCTCGCTCTCGGCGCGGTCGGTGAGCGCGACGGAGATGACACGCGCGCCCTCGGACAGGCGCATGATGCGCACACCCTGCGTCGCGCGGCCAAGCTCGGAGATGCCGGCGGCCTCCATGCGGATGATGACGCCGTCGTCCGAGACGACGAGCACGTCGTCGGTATCATACACGACCTTGACGGCCGCGACCGGGCCGGTCTTATCGGTGATGTTGTAGTTTTTCATGCCGGAACCGCCGCGGTGCTGCGGTTCCTCGCCGCCGCGGATGTAATCGGCGGCCGGGGTGCGCTTGCCGTAGCCGTTTTCGGTAATGGACAGCACGCCTGCGTCCGGCTGCGCGATCTCGGCGCCGACGACCCAGTCACCGTCCTTGAGGCGGATGCCGCGCACGCCGACGGCCTCGCGGCCCATGGGGCGCACGTCCGTCTCAGCAAAGCAGATGGCCTGCCCATTGTGGGTCGCCATGAGGATGTTCCGGCTGCCGTCGGTACGCATGACGTTGATGAGCTCGTCGCCCTCGTCGAGCGTGAGTGCGCGGATGCCGCTCGTGCGGATATTGCGCAGGGCCGAGAGCGGCATGCGCTTGACGGTGCCGTTGCGCGTGGCAAAGACGAGGAACGAATCGTCATCCATCTCGCGCACGTGCAGCATGGCGTTGACCTTTTCGTCTTTCTCCACCTGAATAAAGTTGACGATGTTCACGCCGCGCGCGGTGCGCCCGGCCTCGGGGATGAGATAGCCCTTCTTGCGGTAGCATCGGCCGCGGTCGGTGAAGAAGAGAATGTAATCATGCGTTGAGGCGGTGAACACGGTGTCCACATAGTCCTCGTCGCGCAGCGTCGCCGCGCGCACGCCCTTGCCGCCGCGCTTTTGCGCGGTATACTCGTCGACGGGCACGCGCTTGATGTTGCCGCCGTGCGAGAGTGTGAACACGCACTGCTCCTCCTCGATGAGGTCCTCGATATCAATGTCGTCCTCGATGTCCTGGATTTCCGTTTTGCGCTCGTCGCCGTATTTGTCGCGGATGGCAATCAGCTCGTCGCGCAGCACGGCCTTGACCTTTTCGGGATCGGCCAGCAGCTCGCGGAAGTAGGCGATGCGCTTTTCGAGCTCGTCATACTCGTTTTGCAGCTTCTCGCGCTCGAGCCCCTGCAGGGCCTTGAGGCGCATATCGAGAATGGCCTGCGCCTGCACGTCGGACAGGCTGAAGCGCTGCATGAGGTTTTCCTTCGCGTCGTCATAGCTCTCACGGATGATGCGGATGACCTCGTCGATATTCTCCTCGGCGATGAGCAGACCCTCGAGCAGATGGGCGCGCTCGAGCGCTTTCTTGAGGTCGAACTTCGTGCGGCGCACGATGATCTCTTCCTGGAAGGTGAGGTACTCGTCGAGAATGTGCCGCAGGGACAGGATCTTCGGCTGCGACTGGTTATCGACCAGGGCGAGCATGTTCACGGCGAACGTGGTCTGCATCTGCGTCTGGGCAAACAGCCGGTTGAGCACAACCTGGGTGTTGGCGTCCTTCTTGAGCTCGATGACGATGCGCATGCCGTTGCGGTCGGACTCGTCGCGCAGGCCGGAGATGCCGTCGAGCTTCTTATCACGCACCTGCTCGGAAATGTTCTGGATGAGCTGGCGCTTGTTGACCTGATAGGGCAGCTCCGTCACGATGATGCGGATGCGGTCGTGGCCCCAGGTCTCGGTCTCGGTGCGGGCGCGCACGACGATACGGCCGCGGCCGGTGGCGTAGGCCGCGCGGATGCCGCTGCGGCCGACGATGATGCCTCTGGTCGGGAAGTCCGGGCCCGTGACATGCTGCATGAGGTCCGAGAGCGTGGCGTCCGGGTTTTCGAGCACGCAGACGCAGGCATTGATAACCTCGGTCAGGTTGTGCGGCGGGATGTTCGTTGCCATGCCGACGGCGATGCCGGAGCTGCCGTTGACCAGCAGGTTCGGGAACCGGCACGGGAGCACGCGCGGCTCGCGGCGCGTTTCGTCAAAGTTCGGATCCCAGTCGACGGTGTCCTTGTCGATGTCGCGCAGCATTTCGTTGGCGATCTTCGACAGGCGCGCCTCGGTGTATCGATAGGCGGCCGGGGGGTCGCCGTCCACGGAACCGAAGTTGCCGTGACCGTCGACGAGCATGTAGCGCATGGAAAAGTCCTGCGCCAGACGCACCATCGCGTCGTACACGGACGCATCGCCGTGGGGATGGTACCGGCCGAGCACGTCACCGACACAGGTGGCGGATTTTTTGAACGGCTTGTCCGAGGTCAGATTGTCCTCGTACATGGCGTAGAGGATGCGGCGGTGCACGGGCTTGAGACCGTCGCGCACATCCGGCAGCGCACGCCCGACGATGACGGACATGGCATACTCGATGTAAGAGGTCTGCATCTCATGGACGAGCTCGCTTTGAATGATCTTCTGGTCGGGATAGAGAATGTCCTCCCGTTTATAATCCTTGGCCATGGCTGCACACCTCCTTAAATGTCAATATTGACCGCGTACTTGGCGTTTTGCTCGATGAACGCCTTGCGCGGCTCGACCTTTTCGCCCATGAGCACGGTGAACACCTCGTCGGCGTGCACGGCGTCCTCGAGCGTGATCTGCTTGAGCGTGCGGGTCTCGGGGTTCATGGTCGTCTCCCAGAGCTCGTGCGGGTCCATCTCGCCGAGGCCCTTGAAGCGGTTGATGTCGATCTTCGCGTTCGGATTGTCGCCGCGCATCTCGGCGGAGATACGGTCGCGCTCCTCGTCGGAAAAGGCGACGCGCGACGTCTTGCCGCGGTTGAGCTTATACAGCGGCGGGATGGCGGAGTAGACATAGCCGCCGTCGATGAGCGGGCGCATGAAGCGGAAGAAGAACGTCAGCAGCAGTGTGCGGATGTGGCTGCCGTCGACATCGGCATCGGCCATGATGATGACCTTGTGATAGCGGAGCTTATTGATGTCAAACTCCTCGCCCAGTCCGGCGCCGAGCGCCGTGATGACGGGCGTGAGCTTGTCGTTGCCGTAGACCTTGTCGGCACGCGCCTTTTCGACGTTGAGCATCTTGCCCCAGAGCGGCAGAATGGCCTGAAAGCGCGAGTCGCGCCCCTGCGTGGCAGAGCCGCCGGCGCTGTCGCCCTCGACGATGTAGAGCTCCGTCAGCGACGGGTCGCGGTCGTTGCAGTCGCGCAGCTTGTCGGGCATGTTGAAGCCCTCGAGCCCGTTTTTGCGGCGGATATTTTCGCGCGCACGGCGCGCGGCTTCGCGGGCGCGCGAGGCCGTGAGCGCTTTTTCGATGATCATGCGGCCGACGGCGGGGTTTTCCTCCAGAAACTGCGACAAGCGGTCGAATACGACGGAGTCGACGAGCGTGCGCATCTCGGAGTTGCCGAGCTTAGCCTTCGTCTGGCCCTCGAACTGGGGGTTCGTGAGCTTGACGGAGATGACCGCCGTAAGGCCCTCGCGGCTGTCCTCGCCGGAGATGCTGTCGCCCTCCTTGAGGATGCCGGACTTCTTGCCGTAGGCATTGAGCGCGCGGGTAAGTGCGGCCTTGAAGCCGGTCTCGTGCATGCCGCCCTCCGGCGTGTGGATGTTGTTGGCGAAGGAGACGATGACTTCGTTATAGCCGTCGTTATACTGCAGCGCGATCTCGCACATGGAGTCGCTGCGCTCACCGGACATATAGATGGCTTCAGGGTGCAGCGCGGTCTTGTTTTTGTTGATGAAGTCGACAAATTCGCGGATGCCGCCCTCGTAGCACATCGACTCGCTCACGGGCTCCTCGCCGCGCTGATCGGTGATGGTGATGCGCAGGCCGGCGTTTAAAAACGCCTGCTCGCGCATGCGCACGTGCAGCGTCTCATAGTCGTAGACCGTGTCCTCAAACATGACGGGGTCGGGCTTGAAGCGCACGGTCGTGCCGGTGTGGTCCGTCTCGCCGACGACGGTCATGGGCTGCGTGATATCGCCGCGGGAAAACTTCATCTGATAGATCTTCCCGTTTTTATGCACGTTCACTTCCAGCCACTCGGACAGCGCGTTGACGACCGAGGCGCCGACGCCGTGCAGGCCGCCGGAGACCTTATAGCCCCCGCCGCCGAACTTGCCGCCCGCGTGCAGCACGGTGAATACGACCTCGAGCGCGGACTTGCCGGTCTGCGGCTGGATGTCCACGGGGATGCCGCGGCCGTTATCGCTGACGCAGATGATGTCGCCGGGCTCGATGGTGAGCTCGATGTGGCTGCAATAGCCCGCGAGTGCCTCGTCGATGGAGTTGTCGACGATCTCATACACCAGGTGGTGCAGGCCGGATGACGACGTGGAGCCGATGTACATGCCCGGGCGTTTGCGGACAGCCTCCAGACCCTCGAGGACCTGGATCTGACTGGCGTCGTACTCCTGTGTGATCTTATCTGTAATATCTGGCATGGTTTGCTTCCTTCCGTGCAGCGCCGCGGTCAGAGATTTTCCAGTCCGCTGGCCTTGCTGCGTTTATATAATGTTGCGGTGTTGAGCTGGGAGAGATAACCGATCTGGCCGCTGCCGAGCGAGCAGAGCACGAACGACTTCGGCAGCTCGGTCCCGGCGGCGTTTTCCACCTGACCGGCCTGTTCCAATTTTTCTAATGTCTCGCGCGTGCGGTGCGACCACGTGGCAGTGTCCATATCAAAGACGCCAATGACGCTCTTTTGCAGCACGATGACCTGATTACCGAGGTGCAGATACATCAGCGGATCACCCCGTTTTCGACTGTGAGCACGCGGCCGCCGGTGCGTTCGGCGATGCGCGCGTCCTCGCAGCAGGTGATGAGCGTCTGCCCGCCGCCGATGCGGTTGAGTACGAAGGCCTGCCGCTGCGCGTCGAGCTCCGAGAGCACGTCGTCGAGCATGAGCACGGGGTATTCGTCAAACTCGTCGTGGAAGATCTCCCGCTCGGCGAGCTTGAGCGACAGCGCCGCCGTGCGCGTCTGCCCCTGTGAGGCGAAGGCGCGTGCACTCTGGCCGTTGATGTCGATGAGCAGATCGTCCTTGTGCGCACCGGTGAGGCACTGGCCGCTGTCGAGCTCGGCGCGGCGGTGCTGCTCCTGATGGTCGCACAGGGCGTAGTAAATCTCTTTTTCCGTGCCGAGCGCGTCGGCTACCGTACTGACCGTGCGGTAGGCAAGGGTCAATTTGTCGCGCCCGCCGGAAAAGTCGGCATGGATGGGCGCAGCCGCGATGTTCAGCCGCGAGGCATAGGCCGCGCGGTAGCGGATGAGCTTTGCCGAGACCCGGCACATCTGGTCGGAAAAATCGTCGAGCGTGTCGAGCAGGGACGGCTTTTCGTGCCAGTCACGCAGGATGGCGGACTTCTGGTCATATAACCGGCTGTATTCAGCGAGCAGCGCGCCGTATTTCGGCCGCAGCTGGCTGATGGCCATATCCATCATGCGGCGGCGGGCGGCCGGCCCGTCGCGGATAATATTCAGATCATCCGGACAAAAGAGTACGGCGGCAAAGGTTCCGGCAAGCTCGGCGGCGGTTTTTTTCACGCCGTTTTGCCAGATCTGCTTGCGCTGCCCCTGCCGGAGCACGATGCGCACGGTCTGCTCCCGCCCGAAGGCGAACACGTCCGCGAGCACCTCCGCGCCCGTATAGCCAAAGCCGATGAGCTCTTTATCAAAGCGCGTGCGAAAGCTTTTTCCACCCGTGAGCAGATAGACCGCCTCAAGCAGATTTGTCTTTCCCTGAGCGTTTTCGCCGGTGATGACGTTCGTGCCGGGCGAAAACTCCGCCGCGGCAAATTCATAGTTGCGCCAGCCGTTGAGCGCAATTTTGCGCACGATCATTGCGCGCGCTGCACGTGCAGCGTGTGCCCGGCGAAGGTCACCTCATCACCCGGGCGGATCTTCCTGCCGCGCATGGTGCATGTCTCGCCGTTGACGGCGACCATGCCGTCGACAATGACCTGCTTGGCCTCGCCGCCGGTCGCTGTGAGGGCGGCAAACTTCAGCAGCGCGTCGAGCTTGATAAATTCCGTTTCAATTGTAATGTTTTCCATATTTCTTGCTTTTCAGACCCGGATCACTGCCCGGCGCGCAGGCGCACCGGCAGGACCATATACACAAAGTTATCACTACCGTCGGCCGGGACGAGGATGCACGGGCTCGAGCCGGTGTTGAGGCAGACGTTGATCTCATCCGCGGGCGCGGCCTTGAGCGCGTCGGACAGGTAGTGGTCGTTGAAACCGATCTCCAGATCCCCGCCCTCGCCCTCGCACGGGCAGGAATCGGCCGCCTTGCCGAGCGGCGTCGTGCAGACGAAGTCGATAGCATCCTTGCGGAAGGTCAGGCGCAGGGGGGCGTTGTTCTTGCTGTCGATGATGAGCGACACGCGCTCGACAACCTCGAGCAGATCCGTGCGCGCGGTCTTGACCGTGACGCGGAACGACTCCGGAATTGCTTTCTTATAATTGAGGAAGTCGCCCTCGAGCCGGCGGGACAAAATGACCGTATTGCCGACGGTGAAGGAGATGTGCTTGCTACCGACGGACAGGACAACGCGCTCGTCACTGTCGCCGCACAGGCGCTCAAGATCGCTCAGCGCCGTGCCGGGCACGATGAAACTGCAGTCGTCGCCATAGCCCTCGACCGCCTCGCGCCGCAGCGCCAGACGGTAGCCGTCGACGGAGACCATGGTCAGGACGTTGTTTTCAATTTCGAAGAGCGTGCCCATGTAGACCGGGCGGCTCTCGTTCGTACTCACGGCAAAGGAGCACTCGTTGATCATCTTCTTGAGCAGGTCCTGCGGGAGGGATACGCCGTTTTCCGCCTCGACGACCGGCAGATCCGGGTAATCGTCCGCGCTCAGGCCGACGAGATTGAACGCCGCCTTGCCGCACTTGACGGACACGGTGCCGTTTTCTGCCTCGACCGTGACGATGCCGTCCGGCATGCGGCGCAGCATCTCACAGAACAGGCGCGCGCCGATGAGCACGCTGCCGGGTTCGGGAATGTCGGCATCAATGGTGGTGTAAATGGCTTTCTTCAGGTCGTAGCCGGTGATGCGCACGCTGGCACCGGCCTCGATGAGCAGGCCCTCGAGCGTGGGGATTGGGCTCTTGGCGGCTGCGGCGCGGGCTGCGGATGCGGCAGCCTGCTGCAGAACGTATTTGTCACAGGAAAATTTCATGAGCGGCCTCCTTAATCAGAAACGTTGTGTCTATTCGAAAGATAGAAAGCATAAATTTAGTAGTAGTAGTAGAGCTGTTCGTTTGGTGGAAAACCCACCGGACGCCTTGCGGCGGCGGGAAAAACCGTGTTGAAAAGATTGTTGGAAAGTTGGTAACTCAAAAACCGGCAAAAATCGGTATTTTTGTACTCCACCGCTTTCCACACGCTTTCCACGTTAGAATAACAGCGGAATGTGGAAATCAGTTTTTGGAGTTGATGTTGCTCGTGATGTCGCGCACGGTGGCGGCGATGTCGGGGTCGGACTTGAGCAGCTCCTCGACCTTGCGGATGGAGCTGAGCACGGTGGCATGGTTGCGGCCGCCGAATTCCTCGCCGATCTCCTTGAGGGGGAGGTTCGTGAGGTTGCGCATGAGGTACATGGCAATCTGGCGGGCCATGGCGGTCTTTTTGTTGCGGCTCTGCCCGCGCAGATCGGCGCCGGTGAGCTGGAACGAGCGCGCGGACTCTTCAATGATGACGTCCGGCGTGGGGATATAGGTGCCGGTGCGGATGACGTCCTTGATGGCGCGCTTGACGGAATCGACCGTGATCGTATCGTCGAGAATATCGCGGTAGGCGGTCAGGCGCTTGACGACGCCCTCAAGCTGGCGGACGTTCGAGGTGATGTTCTCCGCAATGTACTGAATGACATCCTCGGAGAGAATCATGCCGAACTGCGCGGCCTTCGTGCGGATGATGGCCGTGCGCGTCTCGAGATCCGGCGGCTGAACGTCCGCGAGCAGACCGCCCTCGAGCCGGGTGCACAGGCGGTCGTCGAGGCGCTTCATCTCCTTCGGCGGCCGGTCAGAGGTCACGACGATCTGCTTGCCGGCCTCATACAGGCAGTTGAAGGTGTGGAAAAATTCCTCCTGTGTGCTGTCCTTGCCGGCGATGAACTGAATATCGTCCATGAGCAGCAGATCCGCGTTGCGGTATTTCTGGCGGAAGTTCTCGGCCGTGCCGGTGCCGATGGATTTGACCATCTGGTTGACGAATTCTTCGCCCTTGACGTAGGCAATCTTCGCCGAGGGGTTGTTGTGGCGGATGGTCTGGCCGATGGCGAGCAGAAGATGCGTCTTGCCGAGGCCGGAGTTGCCGTAGATGAGCAGGGGGTTATACGCCTTGCCGGGATTCTGCGACACGGCGATGGCCGCCGCGTGGGCGAACTTGTTGCTCGGGCCGACGATGAAGCGGTCGAACGTATAGCCGTCCATCTCCGGCATCTCCTCGGATGACGGACGCTTCTCGCGGTACTCGAGCAGCTCATCGTCCCCGGCGAGCACGACGAGCTCGAACGGGCAGGAGAATAGATCATACAGCACGGCGCAGATCGTCTTTTCAAAGCGCGACTGGATGATGCTGCGCTTAAAATCCGACGTGGTGTGCACGATGAGCGTATTATTATTGATCTCAATGGGGGTGCAATCGGAAAACCAGGTATTGATCGCGGTCTGGGTCAGCTCCTGCGAGAGGCTGTCCATGACAACGGACCAGATATCGGTGAGCGAATTCATGGTGGCCATAGGTTCGGCTCCTTCGATGATTTTTCACTGCGCGGATACGCTGGTATCAGCCTTACCAGTATAGCAAAAATTCATGATTATTTCAACAATAATGTTCGGATTTATTATATAAATAGGTGTAGAATCTGCCGTGCAGAGGATTTGCTTTTCCTGTGCAGGTTGTGGTATGATAAAAAAACACGATTTTTTACATAAAGCAGGTGTTGTTTTGTTCCTGGTCGCGCAGGCCGGACAACTGTTCGGCGATACGGAAGCAGCCGCCCTCCCGGCGTTGTTGGAGAGCGGGCGGCTTCCTGCGCGCATTTCGGGTCTGCCGGCGAGCGCGCGGGCGCTGCTGACGGCGTCGATGCACGCGCAGCTCGATGCGCCGGTGCTGGCCGTGTGTCCGGACGAGGCGGCAGCCGAGCTGTTTCAAAAAGACCTCTCCGCCCTGCTGGGACAGAACGTGCCGCTGCTGACGGCGCGCGACTATACGTTTTATACGGTCGAGAGTGTCTCGCGTCAGACGGAGCAAAAGCGCCTGAGCGCGCTTTACGCGCTCGCTGCCGGGACGGCGCCGGCCGTGGTGTGCACAGTCTCGGGTCTGCTGCAGCGCGCCATGCCGAAGGAAAAACTGCTGCAGGCGGCCTTTGAGATCCGCGACGGCAGCTCCCTGCCGCCCGAGGACGCCGAGGATGCGCTGCTGCGCTGCGGCTATCTGCGCACGGCGCAGGTGGAGGGGCCTGGCCAGTTTTCGCGCCGTGGCGGCATTCTGGACTTTTTCTCCCCCGCGTATCCGCAGCCGGTGCGCGTGGAGTTCTGGGGCGATGACGTGGACTCCATGGGCTTTTTTGACCCTGAGAGCCAGCGGCGCACCCAACCGCTGGAAAGCTGCCGCATCCTGCCGGCGGCGGAGACGCTGCCCCCACTGTATCCTGGCGGCAGCGCCGCGCTGGGCGAAAAGCTGCAGAAGCTCGCCGGACGCGCCGCCGCGAAAAAAGACAACGACACGGCGCAGAAGCTCGCCGAGGCTCTGCGGGCCGACGGGGAAAAGCTCTGCAATGACTGCGTGCTCCCGGCGGCCGACCGGTATATGGGCTTCGTGTACGACGCGTTTGCCACGGCGCTGGACTATCTCGCGCCGGAGGCGGCCGTGCTGATCGACCAGCCGGCGCGCTGCGCCGAGCGCGCGAAGGAATACACCACGCAGCTGCGCGAGGACATCGCCCTGCTCGTGCGCAGCGGCACGATGGCCGCGCACGCGGAAACTTTCTATGAGCCGTTTGCCGACATGATGCGCAGGGTCCAGGCCTGGCCCATCGTACTGGCCGATGGGCTGCAGCTTGGCCGCAGCCCCATCGAGGCGCGCACGCTCGTGAGCCTGACGGCAAAGCAGCTGCCTTCCTATGGCGGCAGCAGCCAGACCGCTGCGGACGATATTGCGCACTATCAGAACCTCGGCTATCGCGTGGTCGTGCTGGCGGGCGATATGCGCCGGGCGCGTATTTTGTGCGAGTTTCTTGACGGGCACGGCATCCATGCCGCGGCAGCCGAGCACCCGGACGCGCTGCCGGAGCCGGGGCAGTGCCTCGTCACGGCGGGCAGTCTCTCGGCGGGCATCGAGTTTCCGTATGCAAGGCTCGCCATCCTCACGGACACGCAGATCGCTGCGTCCGGTCTGCGGCGCGCAAAGCACAAAAAACAAACGAACCGCGAAAAGATCAACTCCTACACGGACCTTTCCGTCGGCGACCTCGTCGTGCATGAATACCACGGCATCGGCCGCTTTGCGGGCATTGTGCAGATGCCGGTCGACGGTGCGGTGAAGGACTATATCAAGATCAGCTACGCCGGAGCGGACACGCTCTATGTCCCGGCGACGCAGCTCGACCTCGTGAGCAAATACATCGGCGCGGGCGAAGATCGGCCCGTGAAGCTGTCCAAAATGGGCGGCACGGAGTGGGCGCGCACGAAAACGCGCGCCAAAGCGGCCGCAAAAAGCATGGCCAAGGAGCTCACCGCGCTCTACGCCGCGCGCAGCCGCACGAAGGGGCACGCCTTCGCGCCCGACAGTCCGTGGCAGACGGAGTTTGAGGAGCACTTCGGATATCCGGAGACGGACGACCAGCTCCGGTGCATCGATGAGATCAAGGCCGACATGGAAAAGCCCGTGCCCATGGACCGCCTCCTGTGCGGCGACGTAGGCTACGGCAAGACCGAGGTCGCCCTGCGCGCGGTGATGAAGTGCGTGCTCGACGGGCGGCAGGCGGCCATTCTCGTGCCGACGACCGTGCTCGCCCAGCAGCACTATCAGACGGCTGTGCAGCGGTTTTACGGTTTCCCGGTCGAGATCCGGATGCTCTCGCGCTTTTGCTCGCAGGGGCAGATCCGCCAGACGCTCGCGGACATGCGCAGCGGCAAGTGCGATCTCGTGATTGGCACGCACAAGCTGCTGCAGAAGAATATTGCGTTCAAGAACCTCGGCCTGCTCATCGTCGACGAGGAGCAGCGCTTCGGCGTGGCGCACAAGGAGCACATCAAGGAGATGAGCCGCGCGGTCGACGTGCTCACGCTCTCGGCCACGCCCATTCCGCGCACGCTGAATATGGCCCTGTCCGGCATCCGCGACATGTCCACCATCGAGGAGCCGCCGCAGGACCGCATCCCGGTGCAGACCTTCGTCATGGAGCACGACTGGAACGTGCTGTGCGACGCCATGCGCCGCGAGCTGCAGCGCGGCGGGCAGGTCTTTTACCTGCACAACCGCATCGAAAACATCGAGCGCACCGCCCTGCGCATCTCGAAGATGCTCGACGGCGCGGTCGTAGACGTGGCGCACGGCCAGATGAACGAGGAGCAGCTCTCAACGGTCATGGAGCGCATGGTCACGGGCGAGACGCAGATCCTGGTCTGCACGACGATCATTGAGACCGGCATCGACATTCCGAATGTGAACACCCTCATCATCGAAGACGCCGACCGCATGGGTCTTGCCCAGCTGCATCAGCTGCGCGGGCGCGTGGGCCGCTCGAACCGGCGCGCAAGCGCGTACCTGACGTTCCGGCGTGGGCGCGAACTGAGCGAGATCGCCGAAAAGCGCCTGAGCGCCATCCGCGAGTTTGCGGAGTTCAACTCCGGCTTCCGCATCGCCATGCGCGATCTGGAGATCCGCGGCGCGGGCAGTCTGCTCGGGGCCGAGCAGTCGGGCCACATGATCGACGTCGGCTATGACATGTACCTCAAGCTGCTCGAAGAGGCCGTACTCGAAGAGCGCGGCGAAAAGCCTGAGCAGCGCGCCGAGTGCGCGGCCGACCTTGCCGTGTCGGCCAACATTCCGGAGAGCTATGTGCCCAGTCAGGAGCAGCGCATGGATCTCTACCGCCGCATCGCGCTCGTGCGCACGGAGGCGGAGGCCGACGACCTCATGGACGAAGTCATCGACCGCTTCGGCGACCCGCCGCCGAGCGTATACACGCTCGTGCAGGTGGCACTGCTGCGCAGCGATGCGGGCAAGGTCGGCGTGACGGACATTTCGCAGAAAAACGGCTGTTTGAAGTTCCTGCTGGCGCAGTTCGATATGCAGAAGGTATCGGCACTGTACGCCCGGCCGGAATTCAAGGGCCGCTTGAAGGTGGATGCGGGGGCAAAGCCGGGCGTGATTCTGCGCCTCAAGACCCGCACCCACGTGATCGAACAGGCAAGAGCGTTTGTTTCCGCATGGGCAGACGCCCAGGGAGACCGCGCATGACACCCATGTGCAACGAAACGAAAGGAAGCGTTTGCTGATGAAAACCAGAATCACCGCCCTGCTGCTGGCACTCGTGATGGCCGTCTGCTGCCTGACCGGCTGCACCTCGACCCGCGTGCGCAGCTACTCGGAAGAGAGGAGCGATGCCTCGACCGACAAGTATGCCGCTGCGCTCAATGCTTATAAGAGCAATAAGAAAGTCATGACCGTTAACGGCAGCACCGTATATTGGAACGAGTATGCCTATTTCCTGTGCGCCATCATGGCGAATATGGAGCGCTACGGCATGCAGATCACGGACTGGGGCGCGGTCTACGACGAGAGCACGGGCGAGACGTACAGCGACATCATGACCAAGAGCGTCGTCAACAACATCGCCTGGAACCACCTCATCGAGACCAAGGCGGCGGAAAACGGCGTGACGTTTGACGCGGCGGGCGAACAGTACGTGCAGGACACGATCGACCAGACCATTCAGAACGTCGTGGGCGACGGCGGCACCGAGGCCGAGCTGAACGAAAAGCTCCAGTCGTACTACATGGATCTGGACCTGTTCAAGTACTTCACCAAGACGCAGTATCTCTATAACGGTCTGGCCAGCAAGCTCTTCGGCGAAAACGGTGCGAACATCTCCGACGAGGACGTGCAGGAATATGCCGGGACCAACAGCTACATGACGGCAAAGCATATCCTCTTCAAGACGACGGACGACAGCGGCACCGCCCTCTCGGACGCGGACAAGGCCGCCAAGAAGCAGCAGGCCGAGCAGGTCGCGGCGCAGCTCCGCGCCGTGACCGACCCCGACAAGCGCGTGGAGCTGTTTGACCAGCTCATGGAGCAGTACAACGAGGACACCGGCGAGAGCAGCTACCCGCACGGCTATTGCTTCACCTCCGGCACCATGGTCACGGAGTTCGAGGACGCCTGCAAGGCGCTCGAGCCCTACGAGGTGTCCGGCGTGGTGGAGAGCCAGCACGGCTACCACGTCATTCTGCGCATGCCGATCCAGGGCGACGACCTGGTCATGAGCAGCAACGGCAGCCAGCAGACGCTGCAGATGCTCGTGGCGCAGGATCAGCTCAGCAGCCTGCTGACGGGCTGGGTCGACGAGGCGGACATCAGCTGGGAGCCGAAGTTCCGCAGCATCGACTATGCGGCCGTGTTCACGCCGAAGCAGAGCTTCTGGAAGCGGCTGGACGTGTTTGACTGGTTCGAAAAGTAACGGGAAATGCGAAACGCCCGCCATCCGAACGGATGACGGGCGTTTTTATGGGGTTTCTCAGGCGTGCCTGACCATGCCGGCGATCTTTTTCATGAGGCCGGAACCGAACTTCTCATCGAAGTAGTTGAGCCACGCGCGCACGGTGTCGATCGTCTCGGGATCGCCGAGCCAGTGGCGCAGGATGATATTGCGGTCGGTGCTGCGCAGGAGCTTGGCCACCGACACGAGAATGGCGTACGCATCGTCGATCTTGCCGAGCAGCGGGAAAGAGTCCGGCACAAAGTCCAGCGGCGAGAGCACATACAGCAGCGCAAGGCCGAGGTCGAGCTTGCGGCTCGAGGGCACATCGGGGTCGAGCATGAGCTTGCAGACAAGGTAGGCAAAGTCCGGCAGCGTTGTGAGATAATCGGCCGCCTTGCTGCCGAGTTTTCCGGCCACGAAGCTGTTGGCCTGGTAACGTGCGCGCTTATAAAAGCGGTCAAATGCGTTGTCGTCCATGTAATAGATGTTTTCTTTGGTCATGATCCTGCCTCCTGGTTGGAGATGATTTCTATCTATTATAGCGAAAAACCGGCCGGGCTTCAACCGGTTTGTGAATTTTTTCGGAATCGATTGCCAAGCGGGCCGATCCGGCGTATAATGCAGGAGCATTTCAGAAAACGGAGGCTGAGCCTATGATCCGCTTTTTCAACGGCCGCACGCTCACGATGGCGGACGGCGTGTCCGTCACGACGGACGAGGTCTGGACCGATGGGGACAAGATCGCCTACGTCGGCCCCGCGCCGGAGACGCTGCCCGCGTTTGAGCGGCAGATCGATCTCGGTGGTGATCTTGTCATGCCGGGCTTCAAGAACGCGCACGCGCACGCCGGCATGAGCTTTGTACGCTCGTATGCCGATGATGTGCCGCTGCAGCCGTGGCTGTTCGAGCAGATCTTCCCGCTGGAGGCCAAGCTCACGCCCGAGGCGGTGTACGCGTTCACCAAGCTGTCCATCCTCGAGTATCTCACGAGCGGCATCACGGCCGGCTTTGACATGTATTATTTCCGCGAGGCCATCGCGCAGGCGAGCATCGACTGCGGCTTCCGCACGGTGCTGTGCGGGGGCGGCGGGAGCGCGCAGCAGCTCGAAGCGGAATACCGCAAGTTCAACGCCCTGCACCCGCTGATCTCCTATCAGCTTGGCCTGCACTCGGAGTATACCTCGAGCATCGCCGAGATGACCGAGGCCGGCGAGCTGGCCCGCGCGCTGCACGCGCCGGTGTTCGCGCACAATGCCGAGACCGCGCGCGAGGTGGCCGAGTGTCAGGACCGCTGGGGCAAGACGCCGACGGAGCTGTTTGAATCTCTCGGCCACTTTGACTACGGCGGCGGGGGCTTTCACTGCGTGCACATGACGGAGCACGATCTGGAGATCTTCCGGGATCGCGGGCTCTGGGCTGTCACGAACCCCGGCTCGAACGCCAAGCTCGCCAGCGGCATCGCCCCGCTCGAGCAGATGCGGGCTCTGGGCATCCATATGGCCATCGGCACCGACGGCCCGTCGAGCAACAACGCGCTCGATTTCTTCCGCGAGATGTATTTGGCCGCCGTGCTGCAAAAGCTGCGCTGCGGCGACGCGGCCGCCCTCCCGGCGGACGATGTGCTGCACATGGCAACGGTCGGCGGTGCGCAGGCCATGGGCCTGACCGACTGCGACGTGCTCGCCCCCGGCAAGCAGGCGGACCTGATCGTCATCGACCTGCAGCGGCCGAACATGCAGCCGGTGCACAACGTTGCGCGCAACCTGGTCTACAGCGGCTCGAAGGAGAACGTGCGCCTGACGATGGTCGCCGGGCGGGTGCTGTATGAAAACGGCGCGTTTTTCGTCGGCGAGCCGGTGCAGGACATTTACCGCGCTGTGGACACGGCCTTCGCCGCCATGCGTGCGGCGCTCTGATCGATTTTCCTGCGGGCTGCGGGGCGGCGCACGCCGCCTGAGGTGATATGCCCGAAACGATAAAAAGTCCCGGAAACTATGGTTTCCGGGACTTTTTGCTGCCCTGCGGGCTTTACGCTTTTGTTTCTAGCACTTTCACGCCGTGCATGATGATCTCGCCGGCGAGCACGGCCATCTCTTCGGGCGTTTGTTTCATGCCGTTGTCGATCCACGTGAGCGCGAGGGACATGTTGCCCGACACGATGAACGAGCAGAAGTAGTCGAGCATCTCGGGATCGTTCGGATAGTAATACGCGAGGAAGTCATACAAAAATTCGTCGCGCAGGATGTGGCAGATGCGGTCAGTGAAGGCAATATCGCCGTTTTTGCCCAGCAGCACATGGCACAGATCGGAATTCTGCTCGATGTACTGGTACAGCTCCATCAGGTACGGGTAGGTCTTGCCCTCAGAGTCTTTCGCGTTGTGCCGGCGGCACACGGCGATCAGCCCGTCCGCCAGCTCATCCTCGAGGCTGGACAGCAGGTCGTACACGTCCTTATAGTGGATATAGAAGGTGCCGCGGTTGATGTCTGCAATCGCTGCCAGCTCGCGCACGGAAATGTCCTTGATGCTCTTGTCTGCCATGAGCTTCATCAGCGCAAGCCGAAGCTGCCGTTTCGTCTTTCGCACTCTGCGGTCTACAACTTTTTCTTCCATTCGCCGATTCCTCCTACCTGTTTTTTTGTGATCTTTACATACATGATACCACCAAAACGAACAATAATCAACATTTCGTTGCGTAAAAATTGTGATTTTTTTCGAAATTTTCACGAAGTTTTCAAGAAAAAGCGGACAGAGTGGTGAATAATCACATTTTAGTTGTTCATCTGGCCTGCAATTTGGTGACCAGGCGGGCATCGGAAAACGCAGTGGCAAAATGGCGCGCGATATGCTATGATGGGGGCAAACCCCGAAAAGGAGCACAAGAACATGTTTGAAAACGGAACGTTCGCGGTCCTCGGCCCGGACGGAAAACAGGTGCAGTGCGACGTGCTGTTTACCTATGACTGTGAGGACAACGGCCGCTCGTACGTCGTGTTCACGACCGGCGAGGGTGCGCAGCAGCGGCTGTTCGCCAACCGGTATGACACGCGCGCCGATGGCCAGCTGGCGCTGCTCGCGCTCGAAAACGAGCAGGAATATGCCATCATCAAGCACTGCTTTGAGGAGCTCAAGGCGAAGCTCGCCGAGCAGGCTGCGGCAGAGCAGGCGGCACAGGCCGCCGCACAGGAGGGCGAGCCCGAAGCATGACTGACCCGTTTCACCCGCTGAGCGTGCGGGACATCCCGATGCTCACGCGCTATTTTGCCCGGCAGGATACCCGCCTGTGCAATGCCTCGGCCGGCGCGGCCGTGCTCTGGCAGCCGTATTTTCAGGACGCGGCGCTCGAACTGGACGGCACGCTGCTGCTGCGCGAGCAGTTTCCCGGTCTCGGCACGGTGTTTTCCACACCGATCGGTGAGTGTGTGGGAAACGCATACGATTTTCTCGTGAAATATTGCCGTGAAGTGGGGAAGCCCCTGCAGTTTTTCCCCGCTACGGCATCCGATGTGGAAAACCTGCGTGCGCGCTTCGGCGCTGTGGAGGTCACGACGGTGCGCGACTGGTTCGACTATCTCTACGACGCGCAGGACATGGTGACGTTCCGCGGCCGGCGCTTCAACGGCCAGCGCAACCACATCCACCGCTTCCAGCGCCTGTACCCCGACTGGGCGTTTGAGCGCATCACGGCGCAGAACCTGCCGGAGGTGTGCGCGTTTTTCGACGATTTCACCCGCCGCTACCACAAGGACAGCGACAGCGCGCAGGCGGAAGAGGGCTGCGTGCGGGAATTCCTGCGCGACTTTGACGCTTACGCCCCGCTCGCGGGGCTGCTGCGCGTGAATGGGCGCGTGGCCGGTTTTTCCGCCGGTGAGATCGTAGGCGATACGCTCATCATCCACATTGAAAAGGCGGACATCGCCTATGATGGCATCTATCAGGTGCTGGTCAACGAATACGCCAAGTGCTTCGTCACGCCCGATGTGCGCTACATCAACCGCGAAGAGGACGTGGGTGACGAGGGGATGCGGCGCTCGAAGGAATCGTATCACCCCGTGCGCCTGCTCGAAAAATATCTGGTACGGATCCCGGCACAGCCGGAGGAAGGAGAAACTGCCATGCAGGAAGTCTATGAATTTCTGAAAAAATGCGGCACGTATTATCTCGCCACCGTCGAGGGCGACCAGCCGCACGTACGCCCGTTCGGCACGGTGAATCTGTTCGAGGGCAAGCTCTATATCCAGACCGGCAAGGTCAAGGCCGTGTCGAAGGAGATGGCGGCGAACCCCAAGGTGGAGCTGTGCGCGTTTGACGGCGAGACCTGGCTGCGCGTGAGCGCGACGGCTGTCGAGGACGACCGCGTGGAGGCGCGGCAGGATATGCTCGACCACTATCCCGAGCTGCAGAGCCTCTACACCGCCGACGACGGCAACACGCAGGTGCTCGCGCTCACGGAGGCGACCGCGACGTTCAGTGCCTTCCAGGCCGCGCCGCGCACGGTGCGCTGGTAAGCGCCGAAATGAGCGTAAAAACGGCCCGTCGGGTGTCCCCGGCGGGCCGCTTGCTGCAGATGGGCGATAAATTTTCGGAAATTTTGCGCCTGCGCGCCGGAGTGAGCGCGGCAAAAACAAAAAACAGGAGACCGCCCGCGATCCGAAACGGATCGGGGCGGTCTCCTGTTTGCATGCAAAGCAGAAAGGCTGATATTAGCCGATCAGGCCCTGAATGTAGTTCACCGGCCACTGGCAGAAGTCCTTGACCAGATAGAGCTTGTCGCGGATGGCGAAAGCGGTGTTCTCGTCGCAGAGCGACTCGAGCTTTTTCTTGATGGCCTTGGTGTTCACCTCGAGCAGCTCGCTGGCGCTCGACAGGATCTTGCCGCCGTCGATCTCCTTGATCGATGTCCAGAGCTCGGAAGCGTACTCCTTGACGCCAACGCTCTTAATTGTCTGAATGCACATACCTATTCCTCCCTTAAAATACTGGTGCTCCCGGCCGCACATCCGGCAGCCGAAAAACAAGATTGCTCTTATCAACAGTGCTCTCATTCTAGCACAAAGCCGTGGGATTGTCAAAGAGGAATACAGAGAAATGTGCATTTCCCCATATTTTGTGGTCAATATGCACAAACCGGACAACAGGTAGCGGAAAATTCGACCAGTTCCGGTGAAAAAGACCGTGCGCGGGTGTTTACGCTTCGGCGATGACCTCGCATTCGACGAGCACGTCCTTGGGCAGACGCGCGACCTCGACGCAGCTTCTGGCCGGGAACGGCTCGGAGAAATACCCGGCGTAGATGGCGTTGACGGTGGCGAAATCGTCCATATTCTTGATGAACACCGTCGTCTTGACGGCCTTGGACATGTCGCTGCCGGCGGCCTGCAGCACGGCGGTCAGATTGCGGAAGACCTGATGGGCCTGCGCCTCGATGCCGTCAGGGATGACGCCGGTGGCGGGATCGATGCCGATCTGGCCGGACGTGAACACAAAACTGCCGGAGACCTGCGCCTGCGCGTAGGGGCCGAGCGCGGCGGGGGCGTGATTGGTAGCAACTGTTTTCATGATGATGACCTCCTATCAGTCGATTTTTACGTGATAACCGGTTTGAATGAGCTGATCGAGCACATGGTCGCCGTGCTCCTTGCCGCCGACCTCGCAGGAGACGTGCACGTCGATCTCGTTGGGATTGAGCCCGGCGGTGAGCCGGTCATGCTCCACGGAGAGGATGTTCGCGCCGAGTGCGGCGATGTCGTTGAGCAGCTTGCCAAGGCTGCCGGGCCGGTCGAGCAGCGTGACCGTAAAGCGCAGGCGGCGGTGGCGGGACACGAGGCCCTGCTCGATGATGCACTGGATGAAGCTCACGTCGATGTTGCCGCCGGAGAGCAGGCACACGACGTTTTTGCCCTTCACGTCGACCTTGCCCTTGAGCACGGCGGCCACGGGCGCGGCACCGGAGGGCTCAACGATCTGCTTGCAGCGCTCCATGAGCAGCAGCACGGCCTCGGAGATCTCGAGATCGCTGACGGTGACGACGTCGTCGGCATATTTCTGGATGAGCGGGACGGTGATGTCGCCCGGCGCCTTGACGGCGATGCCGTCGGCAATGGTGGCGACGGAATCGGTCTGAACGTAGCTGTGTGAATGGAACGACTGCGCGATTGCGTCCGCGCCCTCGGCCTGCACGCCGATGACCTGTACGCGGGGGTTGATCTGCTTGATGCACGCGGCCACACCGGCAAGCAGTCCGCCGCCGCCGGCCGGCACGATGACGATGTCCGCCGTGGGCAGGTCGCCGAGGATCTCGAGGCCGAGCGTACCCTGACCGGCAATGACCTCGGGGTCATTGTAGGGGTGCAGGAACGTGGCGTGCTCCTGCTCGCAGATCTCGCAGGCCTTGGCGTAAGCGTCGTCATAGCAGTCGCCCGCGAGCACAACGTTCGCGCCGTAGCCCTCCGTGGCCTTCGCCTTGGCGATGGGCGCGGTCTTGGGCATGACGATCGTGGCCGGTATGCCGAAGCGGTGCGCGGCGTAGGCCACGCCCTGTGCATGGTTGCCGGCCGACGAGGCCACGACGGCCCCGGTCTCGCCGCGCTCGACGAGCGCCGCGATCTTGTTGCTCGCGCCGCGGATCTTGAACGAACCGGTCTTCTGGCTGTTTTCATACTTGAGATAAATGTTGCCGCCCGTCATGGCCGAGAACGTGGCCGACAGGTCGAGCTCCGTGTGGTGCAGCACGCCCTTGAGCCGCTGTGCCGCACGTTCAAATTCCTGCAGTGGGATCTCCACAGCAAACACCCCCATAAAATTTCTGTCTGGGTCTTTCTGCTCTTACTATACCGCGGCGAAAACGGAAATACAAGCGCCGTGCGGCAAAATGTCCGCGTCGAAGGAACTTTTTTGCATGATTGTCCACGCAAGAAAAACATTCGCGCACGGACAGCGCACGGATGCGCCCAGCAAATCTTACACATTTCTTAAAAAGTGAGAAATCGGTTGCTGCTGCACATTGCGCGGGGGTATAATGCACGAGAAAATGGGAAAGTAGCGCCGGCGTGTGCCGGTGCAGTGATTGGGAGGAGACACCATGCTCAATATTCAGCATTTTACCAAGACTTATGGTGAGAAAAAGGCCGTCGATGATCTGAGCCTGCACATCGCGCCGGGCGAGATCTACGGCTTTATCAGCCACAACGGCGCCGGCAAGACGACGACGCTCAAGGCGGCCGTCGGTATCCTGCAGTTTGACGCGGGCGAGATCACGATCGGCGGTCACTCGATCAAAACAGAGCCGCTGGCCTGCAAGCAGCTGCTTGCCTACATCCCGGACAATCCGGATCTGTACGATTTCATGAGCGGCATCCAGTACCTGAACTTCATTGCCGACATCTTCGGCATCCCGGCCGCGGAGCGCTGGGCGCGCATCGAGCCGTATGCCGACGCGTTTGCGCTCACGGGCGATCTCGGTCAGCCCATCAGCGCGTACTCGCACGGCATGAAGCAGAAGCTCGCCATCATCGCGGCGTGGATCCACGACCCGAAGCTCGTCATCATGGATGAGCCGTTCGTCGGCCTCGACCCGAAGGCGGCGCACCTGCTCAAGGGCATGATGCGCGAGCTGTGCGACGCCGGCGGCGCGATCTTCTTCTCGACGCACGTGCTCGAGGTCGCCGAGAAGCTCTGCGACAAGGTGGCCATCATCAAGGGCGGGCGGCTTATCCGCTCCGGCACGATGGAGGAGGTCAAGGGCGACGACAGTCTCGAGGATGTGTTCCTGGAGCTGGAGGATGCATCATGCTGAAAACGCTGCTGAAAAAACAGATGGCGGAGATCTTCCGCAACTATTTCTACGACCCGAAAAAGAACAAAATGCGCTCCAAGGGCGCGACGATCGCCTACATCGCGCTGTATGCACTGCTGATGGTGGGCCTCCTCGGCGGGATGTTCGCGCTCATGGCCGTGGGCCTGTGCGGCCCCTTGGTCGAGGCCGGCATGGACTGGCTGTATTACCTGCTCATTGGGCTGATCGCGGTGCTGCTCGGCACGTTCGGCAGTGTGTTCAGTACGTATTCGAGCCTGTATCTGTCCAAAGACAACGACCTGCTGCTGTCGATGCCGATCCCGGTGCGCTGCGTGATGGCCTCGCGCCTGCTGGGCGTGTATCTGCTGGGCTTGATGTACGCCGCGGTCGTCATCGTGCCGGGTGTGATCGTCTACTGGATCACGGCGCCGGTCACGGCGGGGGCGATCGTCGGCGGTGTGCTGATGGTGCTGCTCGTGTCCGTGATCGTGATGGTGCTCTCGTGCCTGCTCGGCTGGGTGGTCGCGCGCATTAGCCTGAAGCTGAAAAACAAGAGCTTCATCACCGTGATTTTGTCGCTGCTGTTTCTGGCGGCGTATTACTTCGTGTACTACAAGGCGCAGGCGCTCATCACGCTGCTGGTGGAAAACGCCGCCGTGTACGGCATGAAGATCCGCGGCTCTGCGTACCTGCTGTACCTGTTCGGCTGCGTCGGCGCGGGCGACTGGCTGGCGATGTTGATCGTGACAGTCACGCAGGCGCTGCTCCTCGCGCTGACGATGTGGGGCATCGCGCGCAGCTTCCTGAAGATCGCCACGGCGACCGGCAGCGTGAAGAAGGTGCGCTTCGAGCACAAGGCCGTGCGCGCGCAGAGCACGCAGCGGGCGCTGCTCGGCAAGGAGCTGCGCCGCTTCACCGCCAGCCCGAACTATATGCTCAACTGCGGGCTTGGCATCCTGATGCTGACGGCGGCGGGCATCGCGCTGCTCATCAGGGGACGCGCACTCGCGCAGCTGCTCGACGGGGTGTTCGGCGCGGGGGCGGATATCGTGCCGGTGCTGCTGAGCGCGGCGCTGTGCCTGCTCGCGTCGATGAATGACATGGCGGCGCCGTCGGTGTCGCTCGAGGGCAGGCAGCTGTGGCTGGCGCAGTCGCTGCCGGTCACGCCGTGGCAGGTGCTGCGCGCAAAGCTTAACACGCAGCTGCTGCTGACCGGCGTGCCGATGCTGTTTTGCGCGCTGTGCGCGGTGATCACGCTGCCGGGCGGTGCGGCGGAAATGGCGCTGGCCGTCATTGTGGCGCTGCTGTACACGCTGCTGAGCGCGCTGGCCGCGCTCGCGCTCGGGCTCAAGATGCCGAACCTGACGTGGACCAACGAGACCACACCCATCAAGCAGAGCGGCTGCGTGATGCTTGCGCTCTTTGCCAACTGGTTTTATGCCATTGCGCTCGGCGGACTGTACTTTCTGTGCGGCAGATATTTGAGCGCGGCGGCGTATCTCGCGCTCGCTGCCGCCATCACGGCGGCCGTCTGTGCGCTGCTGCTGCGCTGGGTGAAACAGCGCGGCACGCGCATCTTCGCAGCGCTCTGATAGGACAAAAACCGCATCTGTTTCTAACGAACAGATGCGGTTTTTTTGCTGTGCGTTTCGGTTACAGCACGAGCGAGGGCGCTGCGTACACGCGGGCCTTGAGCTCGCTGTTGAGCATATACAGGCCCTTGGCATCCGTGCCGAAAAGCTCCATCTTCGTGATGAGGTCGGCGGCGTTCTTCTCCTCCTCACCCTGCTCCTTGACGAACCAGTCGAGCAGCTGCATGGTGCGGAAGTCGCGGTCGTCATACGCGGCGGCATAGATGCCGTTGATGAGCGAGGTGACATACTGCTCATGCTCGAGCGCCTTTTTCAGCGGGGTCATGTGGTCGCCACGCGTCCAGTCCGGCGCGTCGATGGCGCCGAAGCTGACGGCGACGCCGTTGTTGAGCAGGTACTGGAAAAACAGCAGCGCGTGGTCACGCTCCTCCTGCGCCTGCACGCGATACCAGTTTTCAAAGCCGTCGAGACCGGCGGCCGCGTAGTAGTTGGCAAAGTCCAGATAGAGATAGGCCGAGTAAAACTCCTTGTTGATCTGCTCGTTGATGAGCTGGGCGACAGCTGCGTTCATGGGGAAAACCTCCTGATAGAAAATAAGAATGATTCTTGATTTCTATCATACAGATTTTTTCCGCCTTGTCAAGCCCCGGGCGAAATTTTTTCTGGCGCAGAGGCGTGCTTCCTGTTAAGATGGACGGGAGAAGCAAAAACAGAAACGGAGGAACCCACATGGACTACAACGAAGTACTGCAGCGCGCACGGGCGCGCATGGCCCCGCGCTGCAAGGTCTGCCCGGAGTGCAACGGTCTCGGCTGCGGCAACACGATGCCCGGCCCCGGCTCGAAAGCGCCCGGCAACGGCGCGAACGACAACTGGCGCGCGTGGCGGCGCTGGTGCCTGAACATGGATACCATTGCCCCGAACACGCCGGTGGACACATCGCTGGAGCTGCTCGGGCGGACGTTTTCCCTGCCCGTGATCGCGGCGCCCATCGGCTCGCTGCGCGCGCAGTTCAACCCCGAGGACGACATCCGCGACTACAACGCCTGCTGCATCGCTGCGGCGGCGCAGACCGGCATCGCCGCGAGCTTTGGCGACGGGCTGGATGCGCGCGTGTTCCCGCACGGGTGCGCGCTCACGCAGCAGTACGGCGGCATCGGCCTGCCGGTCATCAATCCGCTGTCGATGGACACCATCAAGGCAAATCTCGACCTCGCCAACGCGGCGCAGCCGTTTGCCGTGAGCGTGGTCATCGACTCGGCCGGTCTGCCGCACCTGAAGGCGGCCAGCCCCGACGCGGGCAGCAAGACGGTCGCGGAGCTGCGCGAGCTGTGCGACTATGCGCAGATGCCCATGATCCTCAAGGGCATCATGACGGTGCGCGGCGCGGAGAAGGCCGTGGAGGCCGGCGCGGCGGCCATCGTGGTCTCGAATCACGGCGGGCGCGTGCTGCCCGGCAGCGCCGCGACGGCGGATGTCCTGCCCGAGATCGCGGACGCGGTTGGGGACCGCGTGAAGATCCTCGTCGACGGCGGCATCCGTTCGGGCACGGATATTTTCCGCGCACTCGCACTCGGCGCGGACGCGGTGATGATCTGCCGCCCGTTTCTCATCAGCTACTACGGCGGCGGCACGGAGGGCATCGTCACCTACGTGGAGAAGCTGCGCGCGGAGCTGACGGACGCGATGTACATGTGCGGCGCGCGCTGCCTCGGCGACATCACGCGCGACATGGTGCGCGAGCTGCGGTAAAGAGCACGGCAAAAGGCGAACAGCTGCGAAGCCTTGGCTTCGCAGCTGTTTTTGCGCTCACAGGTGCTGGTTGCGCGGGATGCGGTCATAGTGCCGCAGCAAAATGGGCTCGAAGGCCGACAGCAGCTTCATGTCGAGATTGAAAAAGTAGATCGTAAACGTCACGGCGAATGCCCCTGCGCCCACACCGAGCAGCTTCCACGCGAATTTCGGTATTTGCATCGTTCCCCTTCCTTTCTCACCACGCGTTTTCGTCCGGCAGGACCTCGATCGACGGGTCGAGCGGCTCCTCACGCATGACGGTGCGCATATAGGCGTTGAGCTGGTCGCGGATGGCCTGGCGCGTGTAGACGCGCGGGTCGCACAGGTCGTGGCAGACCCAGACGAGGTGGATGCCGCGCGCACGGGCCTGCTCCTCGAACTGGCCGTGCATGCCGGTGAGCGCCTTGCAGGACATGTGCTCCCACATGATGACCATGTCGGCGTGCATCGTCTCGCAAAATTCCCACAGCTCGTCGACGAGCACCTTGTAGCCGCCGTGCGTGCGGTTGCGCATGATCATGTTTTCGTTCAGCCACGCCATGTCGTAGAACGCCTGCTCGCGGTTTTCGGGTGTGTCGGTGTCGGCGATCATGCGCGTGTTGACCAGCGAGAGCATATCCGTCAGCGGCACGATGCCCCAGCAGTGCACCATCCAGTTGAGCATGTCGATGCAGTATTGCGGCTGCACGCCCCAGACGATGGCGCGGTGGCGGTACTCTTTGGCCATCATGCGCCGTGCGCGGCTGCCGCGCTCGGCGTAGCGCATGATCTTGCGGTCGATGGGCGGGAATTTTTCCGACCGGCCGCAGTTGCCCATGTAGTTCGTGTCGTTATAGAGCGAGAACGGCGCGCCGACAAACTGCGGGAACGGTGTGCTGTTCATCTCCAGCCAGGCGAGGCGGTTGCGCGTGGTGTCATTGACGCGCTTGGCGCATTCAAAATAGTGCGACCAGTCCCAGTGCTGGCCCGTGTGCTCCTCGACGAAGGCGATGGCGTTTTTGATGTCCTGCGCGGCGTAGGCCTGCACGTCTTCCTCCTGATGGCGCATGGGCGCGACGAGCTGGAACGTCGGGATGCCGTATTCGCGCTCGAGCCGCTTGGCGATGAGGCCGTTGCCCATGAGCGAGCCGTCGCACGTCGTGTTGCACTGCACGGCGCAGACGCCGAGCACGGCGAAGTCGTCGTCGATGGAGATGCCGGCCTCGGCCTCCGGCATGGGGCACACGTCGCCCGCAATGCCGAATTGCTGCGCCACGTCGAGATAGTGCGTGGTGGAGTTTTGCGTCAGGAGGTTTGCCACAAACATGGTCGGCACCTCGCGCAGGATGGCCTTCACATTCGGGAAGCCCATCATGAACGCGGTCATCTCGTTTTCGTCCGTGAGGACGCACCGGTTGGAGAATTCCACGTCGTTGCCGGTGCGGCGGTCGCCGCGGAAGATATCGTCCATGGTGGAGGCCACGTCGTAGACCACAAAGTCCATGGCCGTATGGACGATGCGCAGCGCCTCGTCGCGCAGGCCCATCGTGAACTTATCGACCATGTGCGGCACGGCGAGATAGTTGGCCATCCAGCGGTAGCGGAACATGGCCTTGATATTGCGCGGCTTGACGATGAATTTTGCAAGGATGGAGAGAATGTACAGCCAGCGGCCGTAATCATAGAGGGTGTCCTTCACGCCGCGCCATTCGCGCCGCCGGCGGACCTTGCCGCCGTCAAAGAGCACGCCGAGCTGCTTGTCGCCGATACGCTGTCTGCCCTGGATCGCCGCCATTACCGGACACCTCCCTGTATTTTTTTGATCTCCATGCTCTCGATGAAGGCCTGCACGCGCGTGCGCATCTGGCCGATTGAGGAGCGGATGTTGTACGGCCGGTCCACGGACAGCACCGGGAAGCCGTAATCGGCGCGCAGCATCACCGAGCCGAGCGTGCGTTCATACGCCCACGGGTCGCAGAACTTGATCTGCTCGTAGAGGATGCCGTCGGCGTGGTATTCTCTGGCGATGTCGGCCACGTACTGCTTGCGGCCGTAGACTTTTTCCATGTTCATCGTGCGCGGGCACTGGCCGCGGTAGACATACTGGCGGCAGACCTGCGTGAGCGCGTCCTCGTCGTCCGTGAGCACGATCGGGTCGCGCCCCGGCAGCGAGCCGAAGCAGAACCGGTCGGCGCAGACATAGGCGCCGGTGTCCTCAATGAGCTTGATGAATTCGCTGTCATCCACCTCGGAGCCGACGAGCGCGATGCGCGCGCGGTACGCCTTCTCTTCCGGCTCACGGCTGCGCACTTCCTCAAGCGTCTCGGCCAGCTTGTCGATCAGCAGGTATTTCGGCGCGACGTAGGTCGCGAGCGTCAGCACGTGGAATTCGTAACCCGTGATGCGCGGCCGGGCCTCCTTGCGGAAGTCGCCGAGCGCGCGGATGAGCGTGCACACGCGGTTGTGTTCGGCCACCGCTTTGCGGATGGCGGCGTCGGACACGTCCGTGCCGAAGGCGTCGTGCAGGGGCCTGAGGATGTGGTTTTTGCACTGGAGCACAAGCAGGTCTACACCGTTGTCATCGGCCTTGAGCGGAATCTCCATGTACTCATAGAAGAAGCGATCCTTGCCGGCACCCATGGTCTTGAGCAGCTCCATGTTCTCAACGCAGCGGTTGATCATCGTGCAGCCGTCGGGCGCGATGACGCAGTCGGCAAAGTTGAAGCCGCCCTCGACCGCGCGCTCGAGCAGGGAGCGGCTGGTCTCGCACAGGAGGCTCGTCATGTAATAGGTCGCGATGTCCATCGACCCGGTGTTCGGGGCGTGCAGGCGCACGCCGAAGGTGTTGTCCAGATTCATCAAGGGTTCGGGTGTGTTTTCGCAGACAAAGGCGACGCATTTTTTGCCTTCCGCCTGGGCTTGGACAACAAGTGCGTTGTTGGCCTCCTGCAGGAGGTTCTCGAAGTAGGTCAGGTGCTTCAGGTCTCTCATTGCTGCATTCCCCCATTCTGGTTACACGTTATTCTGTTTTTGTCCTTTCCATGCCGGCTGCTATGTTGTTATTTTAACTCCAATATATGGAGCTCGTCAATCGCGTGGTGATTTTTCATCACATTGCGAAAGAAGTGTTAATGGTCGTTGTGCAGGATATACAATATTTTGGATGCACTTCCAATATACGTGTTGAGAATCTGCTTGCTGGTCTGGCTGGCGACCTGAGGCGCATGCAGCTTTCTGCGCAGCAAAAGGCCCCGGGCGGGAACGCATCGCGCTCCCGCCCGGGGCTTTGTTCGAAACAGTGCGCTCAGAACGCCACGTTCATGAACAGCGCCACGCAGCACAAGATCACGGCCAGCGGCACGTAGACATAGCGGCCGACGCCATACCAGAGCGCGCCGCGCTGGCGGCGGCTGCCGGTGTTGACGGCGGCGAGCAGGTCGTCCTTTTTCATGACATAGAACCACGACACGGCGCCGAGCGTCGCGCCGATGGGGATGATGTAGATCGATACGAGGTCCATCCACGGGCCCCACTTGGAGATGGGCTCCATGAGCAGACCAAATCCGAGGCACAGCACGCACAGGATGCCGAGCACGGCCGCGCGGCTGAGCTTCGGGAACTTGTGCAGGAGCGACTCGGCGACGGCCTCGAACATATTCTGCAGCGAGCTGACGCCGGCGAAGATCATGGCGACGTACAAAATGACGGCGAAGAGCCGGCCGAGCGGGATGTCCTGCAGGATGGTCGGCAACGTCACGAACAGCAGGCTCGGGCCTGCGCCGACGTCCAGCCTGTAGGAAAAGCAGGCGGGGATGATGACGAGCGCGGCGACGACGGCGGCGATGGTGTCAAAAACGGCCGTGTGCTGCGCCACGCCCACGACGTCCTCGTCCTTGGACAGGTACGCGCCGTAGACGATCATGCCGCTGCCGGTGACAGACAGGGAGAAAAACGCCTGCCCCATGGCCCAGATCCAGATCATCGGATCCTTGAGCGCCTCCCAGCGCGGGGTGAACATGAACTTGTAGCCCTCGGCTGAGCCGGGCAGCAGCGCCACGCGCACGGCCAGCACCAGAAAGATGAGGAAAAACAGCGGCATCATGACCTTGTTGGACTTTTCGATGCTGTGCGCACCGAAAAAGAGCGTCAGCAGCGTGCCGGCCACGACGATAACGTGATAGGGGATAACGGAGTACGGCTGCGTGGAAAACGACGCGAACCACACGGCAGCATCACCCGTCATGAGCGTGCCGAGCAGGGAGTCGACGAGCGCCTTGAGGATGTACGTCACGATGACGGCGTAGCCGATAGCGATGCACAGCGACCCGGCCAGCGGCAGCCAGCCGAGCAGGCCGCCGACTTTTCCGGCGGTCTTGCCGCGCGTGGCCCACGCGTTTTCATAGGCGCCGAGCGTGCCGGTGCCGGCGCGGCGGCCCATGGCAAACTCCGTTGGCAGACCGACGGTGCTGAAGATGACCACAAACAGCAGGTAGATCAGCAGGAAGGCTCCGCCGCCGTTGCTGCCCAGCTTGTTCGGGAAGCCCCAGACGTTGGCCATGCCGACGGCCGAGCCGACGGATGCCAGGATAAAGCCCCAGCGGCTGGCGAAGCTTTTCGTGTTTTTTGTTTTCATGCGTTCTCCCATCCAGACGTGAAAAACATCTGTGCGGCGCGTGCCGCGCAGATGCCGGGTCTGATTCTCGTTTTGGCTGCGCTTTGCCCGTGCACAGCGGCTTCATTTTAAAGTATTGCAGCAGGAAAGTCAAGAAAGTTGCCGGATTTGTTCAAAAATCCGGCAGGGTTTCTTGTGGATTTGACGAATACGGCAGAAAAAGCAGCGCCTCATGGGAAAGGCCGTGAGGCGCTGTAACGATTTCAGTGACCGGCTCAGTACTTGATCTCCTTGCCGGCTTTGCGCCACTGCTTGAACTCCGCAACGGCGGTGAACAGCGCGTCGGACGAGGAGTTGATGGCGGTCTCAACGGAGTCCTGAATGACGCCGATGATGAAGCCGACGCCGACGACCTGCATGGCGACGTCATTGGAGATACCGAACAGGGAGCAGGCCATGGGGATGAGCAGCAGCGAGCCGCCCGCAACGCCGGACGCGCCGCACGCGCCGAGCGCGGCCATGACGGACAGGATGATCGCGACGGGCAGCTGCACGGTGATGCCGAGCGTGTGAACCGCGGCGAGCGTCATGACGGTGATCGTGACGGCCGCGCCTGCCATGTTGATGGTCGCGCCGAGGGGGATGGACACGGAGTAGAACTCCTTATCCAGGCCGAGGCTCTCGCACAGGGACATGTTTACGGGGATGTTCGCGGCGGAGGAGCGGGTGAAGAATGCAGTGACGCCGCTCTCCTTCAGGCACTTGAACACCAGCGGATAGGGGTTTTTGCGGATGACGATGAACGTCATGATGGGGTTGACGACGAGGGCGGCAAAGAGCATGCAGCCGACGAGGATGAGCAGGAGCTTGCCGTACTCGGTAAAGATGGCAAGGCCGCTGGTGGACACGGCGGAGAACACGAGACCCAGGATGCCGAACGGGGCGAGGTTGATGACGAAGCGCACTGCCTTGGTGACGGCCTCGGAGGCGTCGGCGAGGAACTTCTTGGTCGTGTCGGACGCGCCCTTGAACGCGAAGCCGAGCACGATAGCCCAGAACAGAACGCCGAGATAGTTGGCCGAGACGATTGAGCCGATGGGGTTGGAGACAATGTTGTTGAGCAGGCCTGTGAAGATAGCGGCGAAGCTCTCGGGCGCGCTGTCGGAGACGGCCTCAGTCAGCGTGATGGTCACGGGGAACAGGTAGCTCGCGATGACGGCGATGACAGCCGCCAGGAACGTGGAGACAAGGTACAGCACGATGACGGTGCCGAACTGCTTGCCCAGCTTCTCCTTGGACTGGGCAAGGGCGCTGATGATGAGGACAAAGACCAGCAGCGGGGCGATGGCCTTCAGGGCACCGACAAACAGGGTGCCAAGGATGCCGATGCCGGGCGCGGTCACGGCGGCGTTGGGAATCAGCAGGGCGAGCGCCGCGCCGATGACCATGCCGATGACAATGCGCAGCACAAGGCTGACGCTGTTGTACGCTTTGACAAGTTTCATTCTTTTTTCTTCCTTTTTTCTGTTCGTTTTGCGTGAAAAGGCGCAAGAGACAGTGTAACAAGATGTGAACACAATGTCAACAGGGAAGCCGACCGGAATGCTGCTCTGTATCCGGATTTTGCGGGAGAATGCGCAGACGCAAAAGTCGGGGCGGTCATTGACCGCCCCGACTTATTGCTGCTTTGGGGGTGTCCCCCCCCCCCCGATGCGCGCGTCAGATCTGCTCCTCGACGTCCTTGTTGTCGTGGTATGCGATGAGCGCGTTGTAGATCTTTTCGATGAGCTTCATGTCCGCGTTGGTCATGTATGCCAGAAACAGCAGACCAAAGAGTGCGGCGAGCACGATGAGCACGATCCAATACCAGGCCATATTCGTTCCTCCTTACCAGCTGAGTGCGTCTTCGTAATCCAATAGAGTGGGGTCAAGCGGCTTCTCGTTGAGCACCGTGACCATATACTGGCTGAATGCCTCGCGCATCTCGCGGCGCGAGACCGTGCGCGGATCCATGACGTCGTGCGGGATCCAGATGAGATGGATGCCGCGCTCGCGCGCCTGATCCTCAAACAGACCGTGCAGACCGCCGACGTTCTTGCACGATACGTGGTCGTACATGATGACAATGTTCGTGTGGAACTTCTCGCACATCTTCCAGCACTCGTCGAGCAGGTTGACATAGCCGCCGTTGGTGTGCGAGCGCATCATCATCTTCTCATAGCAGCGCACGAGATCGGCCAGCGCCTGCTCCTTGTCGCCGATGGTGATGGGCTGGTAGCTGAGCATGGCCTCCATGTCGTTGACGCAGGTGACACCCCAGCAGTGCTGCGTCCAGTAGGTAAAGTTGGTGTAATAGTGCGCGGGGCATGCCCAGACGAGGCAGCGGTATTTCGGCTGGGGCGCGTTGGCCGCCTTGTCCTGCTCGTAGCCCTTGAGCATCATCTTCGTGACGCGGCGGTCCGTCTTGAGCATGAACTTGTCCATGCAGGCTGCCGCCATGAACTCATATTCGCGCTGCAGTGCCAGCGCCGCACCGCAGACCTGTGGGTGCTCGGTGCAGTTGACGTCCCACTTCTCGATCATACAGCGCGAGCTCTCGTTGTACATTTCGGCGTTTTTCCAGAAGGCGTCCCAGTCCCATTTGACGCCGAACTGCTGCTCGAGAAATTCGATGCCCTTTTTCAGGTTCTTGACCGCATAGGTCTGCACCTCCGGTTCGTTGACACGCTGCGGCGGCGTGATCTGGAACGAGGGAAGCTCCTTGAAGTGCCGCGTGAGGATGTTTGTCTGCGAGATCGCGCCGTCGCACGGCATCGTGCCGGTGAAGTAGCACTTGCCGACGCGCGGATAGTCGTCCACCACGGCGCAGCCGCTCTCGGCGGCGGGTTCGGGGCAAACGTCCGCCGGCAGACCGAGGTGCTCCATGGCGTCGATGTAGAACATGCTGGCGTTCTGGTCGACCTCCGACGGCAGACCGATGGCGAACATGGCGATGTCGATCCACTTCACGGTGGGGAACCCCATCATGATCAGGTGCGGGGTCATCTCATCGAACATGACGGTGTTCTCGCGCAGCTTCGCCGCGTGCTTGCTGTTGGGGCGCAGGTTCTTGTCGCGTATGATGATGTCACGCACGCCGAGGACGGAGTTATGCAGCACGGAGAAAAACTGGTTGTGTGCATAGCGCAGCTCCTTGCCGCGCAGCCCCATGGTGTGGCGGTCGACCATGTGCGCTGCGGTGAGATAGGACACCATCCAGCGGTAGCGCAGCATGGCCTTGACCATCAGGATCGGGTGGCAGCCAAGCTTTGCGGCCATGAAGCCGTAGAGATACAGCCAGCGGAAGAAATCATAAAAGGTGTCTCGGAAGCCGCGCCATTCGCGGGCGCGGAAGGCGCGGTGCTCGGCGGAATAGAAGCGGCCGAGGCCCTTGCCGGTTTTGGGGTTGTAGGCCATGTCAGTTGTCCTCCTTTTGCGCTGAGCGCAGCTGCTTCATTTCCAGACTCTCCACAAAGGCCTGCACGCGCGTGCGCAGCTGGCCGCTCTGCCCCGCGATGTAGGGGCGGTCGATGGAGAGGATGTGGATGCCGTAATCGCGCGGCATGATTTGGTTTGCGATCACACGCTCATACGACCAGTAGGTGCAGAACTTCATCTGTTCGTAGATCGCGCCGTCGGCCTTGAAGTCGTGCACGAGCTGGGCAACGTGGTCATTGCGGTACTGGACGCGGTGCAGCGCACTCTGGCGCGGGCACTCGGTGTGCTGCAGGTACCAGCGGCACACCTGCGTGAGTGCATCCTCGCCGTCCGTAAGCACGATCTCCTGACGGCCGGGGAAGCTGCCGTAGCAGTAACGGTCAGCGACCACCAGCGCACCGCAGCTCTCGATGAGCCGGATCAGGTCCGGGTCGTCGATCTCGGAGCCGACGACGGCGACGCGCACACGGTAGTTTTTCTGCGCATCGGCCTCACGCGTCCTGATCTCGGCGAGCGTCTCGCGCAGCAGAGGCAGGATTAGCCGCTTCGGGCAGACGTAGCTCACGAGCACGAGCACGGCGTATTCATAGCCCGTGATGGGCGGGTTGTCGAGCTTGCGCGTCTCACCGATCTCGGTGAGGATGCGGCAGACCTCGTTGTGCTCGCTGACCGCGGCGCGGATGGCGGCATCCGAGGTGTCGACGCCGTAGTTTTCGCGCATCGGCTTGAGGATCTTGCGCGAGACCTGCTCGCAGATGTGCTCGACGCAGTCCTCATCGTCGGAATACGGGATGTCGAGGTTGCAGTAGAAGAATTTGTCCTTGTCCGCCCCCTGCGTGTGCATGATCTCCATGTTCTCGATGGCGCGGTTGTTGGCCTCGCACACGTCGACGCCCGCCATGGCGTGCAGGAAGCCGTAGTTGCCCTCGAGCGCGCGCTCGAGGATCGCGCGGGAAAACTCGCAGCTGTTGTTGGCCATGTAATAGGTGGCCAGCTCCATGGACGTGGTGTGCGGCGCGCGCAGACGCACTGAGAAGCAACTGCCCAGATTCAGCAGTACCTCTGGTGCGTGAAAGCAGGTATAGCCGATCGCCAGATCTCCTTCTGCCTCAGCCTGGCGGACAAGTTCGTTGTGCGCGTCGTCCAGCAGGCGCTCAAAGTACATCAAATGCTTCAGTTCCTTCATTGCGGCCCTTCTTTCTTTTGATATCTGTCTTCCTTCTCCGCTTGTGTCAGCCATACTGACATAAGCGGGTATACACAAATCCCGATCGCTCGGGATCTGCTGTGTATGTGGTTATTTGCCACTGAGTGCGCGCACGAACATCTGGCTCAGGTGGCGCATCCGGCTGTCGTAATCAAGCGCGCTCGCGCTCGGCGAGCCGCCGATAGACAGGCGCTGCATGATGCCGAGGATTGCGTCGTAGGAGTTGTAGTAGATCTCCCGCACGTCGACCTCCGGGCTGATCGAGCCGTCGGCAAGTCCCTTGCGGATCGCCTTGGCCATCGGGCCGCCGGAGGTCTCAAACGGCTCGGGCGGCTGGTTTTTGATCTCGTGGAGTCTGCCCGCGGCATGCAGCGTCAACTCCGCGTCGAGCGTGAAGCGCATGCCGTTCGGGTCGAGGCGGTAGAGCTGAGAATAGCAGACGAGGACGTTTTCCGCGTCCTGCAGGCCGGTCGTGCCGCCGTCGGTCACGGTGTGGGACATCCGGTCGATGCGCTCGAGGATGCGCTTCCAGTAGAGCAGGGACGCGGCCAGGACCAGATCGGCCTTGGTCTCAAAGTAGCGAAAGATCGACCGCTCGGTGAGCCCGGAGCGCAGCGCGATGTCCGCGACCTTGGTCTTTTCGATCCCGTTGGCCAGAAAACAGTCCAGCGCGACCTCCGTGACCAGCCGGATATTCTTTTCTCTCTGCTCCTCGTGCGGCAAGTGCGTTCGCCTCCTCTGTTCCTGTCAGTTACACTGACAAGAACAGTGTACCGCGAAAAGCAGGGAATGTCAAGCCCTTAACAGAACGCACAGAAAATAAAAATGTGCTGTTCAGCAGCCTGAGCGGCACATTGCAGCGCGCCAAAGGAGCTCTGCGAGGGCACTTGGCAGCCTTGTGCTACGTATGCTTTGTTTTAGGGAAAGAGCTCCTTGCTATCGGCCGCGGTCATCGCAGCCGAGCCTGAGCCACGCCATCGCGCAGCTGGAGCAGGAGCTCGGTGTGCCGCTGTTTGAAAAGAACGGGCGCAACGTGGAGCTGACGCAGTTCGGCGAGGTGTTTCTCAAGCAGGTGCGCCAGTCGCTGGAGATCCTCGACGGCAGCGTGGACTATCTGCACCGCATTGCCGCCGGAAACGGCGTGGTGCGGCTCGGCCTGCTGCGTGCGCTGGGGGTCGAATATCAGCAACAAGATCAAGGGCAACGCCGGTGAGCCGATGAGCCAACCGCCCTATGGTTACATCAAGGACCCGAGCAATCCGAAGCATTGGATCGTGGATGGCGAGGCAGCCCAGGTTGTGCGCCGCGTTTACAGCATGACTTTGGAGGGCTTCGGAACAGAGCAGACCGTCACCCAGCTTGAAAAGGACGGTGTCCTGACCCCGCGGGCCCGCTGGCTCACGAAGGGCATCAAACGCCCCGGCAAGGGCAAACAGCAGCCGCCTACCAAGTGGAATAGCTCCACCATCACCAAAATTCTCTCCCTGCAGGAATACTGCGGCGACATTCTCAATTTCAAGACTTATTCCAAGTCCTACAAAAATAAGAAGCGGATCAGCAATGACCGTGAAAATTGGGTGGTGTTCCAGGATGTCCATGAGGCGATCATTGAGCGTGCTGTGTATGAGCAGGTGCAGCAGAAGCGGGGAAAAATCCGCTAACGCCGCACCAACAGCGGAGAACACAATATGTTTTCCGGCCTGTTGGTCTGCGCCGATTGCGGCAGCAACCTTCACTTTCACTTCAATCAGGGCAATCCGGAGATCAAGTATTTCAACTGCTCCAACTACAAGGGCAATCGCGGCACCTGCACCTCTACCCATTATGTCCGTGTGGACTTCCTGGAGGAAGTGGTACTGGGAGAGATACGGCGCTTAACGAAATTCGCAAGTCTCTATGAGGACGAATTTGTAAAAGCGGTGATTGGTCATTCTCGGCAGGCGGAACAGACAGACCGCAAGCTGAAGGAAAAAGAGCTGAAAACGCTCCTTGCCCGTGATGAAGAATTGGACGGCCTCTTTGAACGCATCTACGAGGACAATGTTTCCGGCAAACGCTCCGATGACCGCTTTGCAAAAATGTCCCGGCGGTATGAGGACGAGCAAAAGGAACTGGCGGAAAAATAAAAAAGCTCCGCTCCGAGATAGAGAAGCAGAGCAGCCGTTTCGTGACAGCAGATATGTTTATCGGTCTTGTTCGTAAGTACACCAGAGCGCGGAAACTGACGCCCCGGATGCTGAACGAACTGATTGAGAAGATCGAAGTGTTCAATGCTGAGAAGATCGACGGTGTATGGGAGCAGCGGCTTCGCATCCACTATAACTGCGTCGGAACGATCGAGATTCCAACGGTGCTGCCCCTGCCGATCCCGGAAGTGTCCGTAAATACAAGAAAAGGCGTAGTCGTCAACTACGCCCCCTGTGAACTCGCTGTATAAAAAGCGAGTGTTCTTACAGCCTTTCAAATGCTATAAGAACACTCGATCTGGTTGCGGAGACAGGATTTGAACCTGCGACCTCCGGGTTATGAGCCCGACGAGCTACCGAACTGCTCCACTCCGCGATATGAACTTGACCCCTCAAGGCTCATATACTATAACATATGAGCCTTGGGTTGTCAAGTGTTATTTTAGCGCTCGGAAACAGAAGATTCTTCCTTTTCTGAGACGTCCAGTGTCTCAACTGCCTCGGCGCGGCCATTTTGCAGCTTGAGCTCGGCGAGGATGTCTGCCAGCAGCTCATCCGTGGTGGGCTTGGCCGGGGCTTCCGGCTCGGGCTCTTTTTCTTTCTTGCGGTTGAAGCGGTTGATGATCTTCACCATCCAGAACACGACGAATGAAATACACAGGAAGTTGATGATGGACATGATCAGATCGCCGATCGGGAACACGCCGACGGTCACGCCGGAGAAGTCCAGCCCGCCGATGATGAGCGAGATGAGCGGATTGATGATGTCGTTGACGAGCGCGGTGACGATGGCCGTGAACGCGCCGCCGACTACGACGCCGACGGCCAGGTCAATGACGTTGCCGCGCGAGATGAAAACCTTGAATTCGTCGAGCCAACTGGGCTTTTTCATGATACAGACTCCCCTGTTTTTTCTGTAGTTTCAGTGCTTGGGCACGAGGACTTCCGTGCCGCCCATGTACGCGCGCAGCGCCTCGGGAATGACGACGCTGCCGTCGGGCTGCAGATTGTTCTCGAGGAGCGCGATGAGCATGCGCGGCGGGGCGACGCAGGTGTTATTGAGTGTGTGGGCGAGGTAATTCTTGCCGTCCTTGCCCTTAATGCGGATGTGCAGACGGCGGGCCTGCGCATCGCCGAGGTTCGAGCAGGAGCACACCTCAAAGTATTTCTGCTGGCGCGGGCTCCAGGCCTCAATGTCGCAGGACTTGACCTTCAGGTCGGCGAGGTCACCGGAGCAGCACTCGAGCTGGCGTACCGGGATGTCCAGGCTGCGGAAGAGCTCAACGGAGTAGCGCCAGAGCTTCTCGTACCAGTCCATGCTCTCCTCCGGGCGGCAGACGACGATCATCTCCTGCTTTTCAAACTGGTGGATGCGGTACACGCCGCGCTCTTCGATGCCGTGCGCGCCTTTTTCCTTGCGGAAGCAGGGCGAGTAGGACGTCATCGTCTGCGGTAGCTGGTCCTCGGTGAGGATCTGGTCGATGTAGCGGCCGATCATGGAGTGTTCGCTCGTGCCGATGAGGTAGAGGTCCTCACCCTCGATCTTGTACATCATGGCGTCCATGTCCGTTTGGCTCATGACGCCCTCGACCACATTGCCGTGGATCATGAACGGCGGGATGCAGTAAGTAAAGCCCTTGCCGATCATGAAATCGCGCGCGTAGGCCAGAACGGCCTCGTGCAGGCGGGCAATATCGCCTATGAGATAGTAAAATCCGTTGCCGGAGACACGGCGCGCGGCGTCGAGATCGATGCCGTCAAAGCGCTCCATGATCTCCGTGTGGTACGGGATTGGGAAATCCGGCACGATGGCCTCGCCGAAGCGCTGCACCTCCACATTGCAGCTATCGTCCGGGCCGAGCGGCACGCTGGGGTCGATGATCTGCGGGATGGTGAGCATGATCTTGTGAATTTTCGCCTCGAGCTCTTCCTCCTGCTTTTCGAGCTCGGCCAGACGCGCCGCCTGCGCGGTGACCTGCGCCTTGACTGCCTCGGCCTCCTCAAGTTTGGATGGGTCCTTTTTCGCCTGGCCCATGAGCATGCCGATCTTTTTCGACAGGGCGTTGCGCTCTGCGCGCAGGTTCGACGCCTCGTTGATGGCGGCGCGGTTGGCCTTGTCAAGCTCGATCACTTCGTCGACGAGCGGGAGCTTGGCGTCCTGAAACTTTTTGCGGATGTTTTCCCGAACCAGATCGGGGTTTTCGCGGATCAATCGAATGTCAATCATGATGTCTCTGTCTCCTCAATATTCTATGTATATCAGTTCCTGCGGCCGATGGCCTCGAGCGCCTGCAGCAGCGCCTCGCGGTCGTCCGCGTCGTAGTATTCGAGTTCGATGCGCCCGGTCTTGCGGCCCTGTGTCATGCGCACCTTGCGGCCGAGTACTTGCTCAAGATGCCGTGCGCATTCGCCCAGATAATCCACACCGGCGGGCTTTTTCGCCGGTTTTTCCTGCGTATCTTTGAGCAGCTGTGCGGCCAGCGCCTCCGCCCGGCGCACAGACAGGCCCTTTTCGATCACCGTTTTCGCTGCGGCGAGCTGCATTTCCGGGTCGCCGAGCGGCAGGAGCGCACGCGCGTGCCCAGCGGACAGTGTGCCGTCCTCGACGAGCTTTAATACCGGCTCAGATAAAGCCAGCAGCCGTGTCGCGTTGGCGACGGCGGGGCGTGATTTGCCCACGCTCTGCGCCACATCATCCTGCGTCATGCCGTAGACATCCTGCAGGGCTCGGTAGCCTTTGGCCTCCTCAATGGGGTTCAGATCCTCTCGCTGAAGGTTTTCGACCAGCGCCATCTCCATGGCGCGCTGCTCGTCTGCCGTCAGGATGCGCACCGGTACTTCCTTGAGACCAGCCATGCGGCTGGCGCGCCAGCGGCGCTCGCCCGCGATGATCTGATAAAATCCGCTGTCAAGCGGCCGGACCGTGATCGGCTGGATGAGCCCGTAGGTGCGGATGGACTCCGCGAGCATTTCCAGCGCTTCGGGGTCAAAGCGCTTGCGCGGCTGGTCGGCGCGCGGCTCGATCTTTTCGATCGGCAATAAATCAGGCGCAGTCTCCTCACGCTCCGGCTGCGGGGACGGATATTCCTCACCGAAGAGCGCGCCGAGGCCCATGCCGAGGCCTTTCTTTCCGTCTTTACCCATGTTTCACCTCCGTAGCGGCAGCCGCTGCTTCCTGCGCCGCTTTCGCCGCCTTTTCCTCGCGCTTGATGAGCTCACCTGCCAGATGCAGGTATGCCCGCGCGCCCTTGGACTCTTTGTCATAGGCGATGGCGGGTTTGCGGTGGCTCGGCGCCTCGGACAGGCGCACGTTGCGCGGGATCATGGTCTTATAGACCTTTTTGCCGAAGAACTTGCGCACCTCGTTCACGACCTGGTCGGACAACTTGGTGCGGCCGTCGTACATGGTCATGACGATGCCCTGCACCGTCAGCTCCGGGTTCAGGCGCTTGTTGCACATTTTGATGCTGCGCATGAGGTCGGCAATGCCCTCGAGCGCGTAGTATTCGCACTGCACCGGGATAAGCACGCTGTCGGCCGCGACGAGCGCGTTGATCGTCAGCAGCTCGAGCGACGGCGGGCAGTCGATGAGGATGAAGTCGTAATCGCCCTGTACCGCGGCGAGCGCAGTTTTCATGATGTATTCCCGCTGCTCGGAGCTCACGAGCTCCACGGAGCAGCCGGAGAGATTCATATTTGCCGGCAGCACGTCGCCGTATTTTGTGCTGCGGATGCAGTCAGCGGCGGCCGCGCCGTTCATCAGCATGTCATAGCAATTGGGCGTCGCGGTTTTGTCCACGCCCATGCCGGAGGTGCTGTTGCCCTGTGGGTCGCAGTCGACGAGGAGCACGCGCCGCCCGCGCTTTTTGAGCGCACAGGTCAGATTCACACACGTGGTCGTCTTGCCGACTCCGCCTTTCTGGTTGGCGACGGCAATGATTTTGCCCATGGTTTGCCTCCCTGAATTGTGTTTGCCGTTATTATACCAGCGCGCGGCCGCGTTTTCAACTGTCTGGGCGCCCCGCGGCAAATTTTTGTGCTGTTTCACGTGAAACAATGCGAAACGCGGCAGGTATGTTTCACGTGAAACATTGCCTCAGGACAAAAACATGTCCACGTCGCCGATGGTCAGCCCGTCGTGTAGCGCGAGATTGATGCCGTAGCCGATGAGCTTTGCCGCATCCCGCACCACTGCGTCAATATCACGCGGAGTGACGAACATCTGCGCCGCGCGTGGGTCGTCCGAAAAGCCGCCCGCGTCGATCACGGTCGGCAGACCGATGGCTGCGACCGGGATGCCGAGCGTATCACGGCTCAGACCGGCGCGGTCATTGCCGACGCCGCTGCCGGGCGTGATGCCGGTGTCCGTGAGCTGAACGGTACGGCCGAGCCGGTCAAGCTGTGCGCAGGCGAGTGCGTCCACGGCGATGATGGCGTCCGGGTGCAGGTGGCCTGCGAGCGCGCGGATCATATCGGCGGATTCCACGCCCGTTGTGCCGAGCACGCCGGGCGCGAGCGCGGCCACAGACCGGAACTGCCCGAAATGCTCCGGCAGCTGCTCGCGCAGGTGCCGCGTGACCATGACGCTGTCAATCGCATCAGGGCCGACGGCGTCGGGCGTGATCGCCCGGTTGCCGAGGCCGACGACGAGTACGGACGCGCCCGGCATCAGCGGCAGCACGCCGCGCAGCAGCTCGGCGAGCGTCTGCGCCGCGTTTTCAAATGCGTCGTCCTCGCGCCGCAGCAATGGGTCGAGCGCAAGGGTGTAGTAGTCGCCAATTGGTTTACATAATGCATTTTCGCCAGCGACGTCGAGTACATGTACCTCGGTCACGGCAAAGCCGCGGCGCTCGGTCTCCTCGGCGCGCACGCCGGGCAGCTCCGTCACTGCGGCGGCGCTGCGATGGATGGCTTCGGCCTCGACGGCGAGGTCGGTGCGGGGGAAATTCGGCATAACAGGCTCCTTTCTGACGCCACATCTTGTGGCTCACAGGAAGCGTTGCCACAAATGGATACAATTATAATGAAAATTGAAAAAAAGGCTTGCAATTTGCAGGGTTTGATGATATCATCAACACTTGCAGAACATTGCACGGTCATATCCATGACTGAATTTTATAGGAGGAGGTGGCGATTGAGAAATGCCGAACATCAAGTCCGCAATGAAGAGAGACGAAAAGTCCAAGCTGCAGAATCTGAAAAACAAGGCTGAGAAATCCGCCCTGAAGACCAACCTGAAGAAGTTTGATGCGGCTGTTGCCGAAGGCAACCGTGACGCAGCCGTCAGTACCTATAAAGTTGCTGTCCAGGCTGTTGACCGCGCGGCCGGCAAGGGTCTGATCCACAAGAACAACGCAGCGCACAAGAAGTCTGCGATGGCTCAGAAAATGAACGAGCTTGGCTGATCACAGAATCTCGGGGGCATGGCAGTTTGCCATGCCCTTTTTGCTACCCTGACAGGAGGCTGACTATGAAAAAACGTATGATGCTGATCATCAACCCCATGGCCGGACGCAGCGGCTACAAGACCGGCTTCGGCGAGGTGATGAACATTCTCGACAGCGGCGGATACCTAACGACGGTGTACTTCACGCAGGGTCGCGGCGACGCGACGGTGATGGCGGCACAGCACGCGGCGGAGTATGACACCGTGGCCTGCATCGGCGGCGACGGCACGCTCAGCGAGGTCGTCTCGGGTCTGATGCAGGTGCCGAACCCGCCCCCGCTCGGTTACATCCCGATGGGCACGACCAACGACGTGGCCTCGACGCTCGGCCTGCCGAAAAACGCGACGGATGCGGCCCTGCGCATCGTGACCGGCACGCCGACGGCGTTTGACGTCGGCAGCTTCGGCGACCAGAGCTTTTTCACCTACGTGGCGGCGTTCGGCGCGTTTACGGCCGTGAGCTATGAGACGCCGCAGAACGAAAAGCAGGCGCTCGGCCACCTGGCCTATGTGCTTGAGGCGATGGGCCGGCTCAACAGCATCGACCATTACTGCGCGCACGTGGAGTATGACGGCGGCACGGTTGACGGGGACTTCATCTTCGGCGGCGTGTCGAACTCGACCTCTGTGGCTGGTATGGTGCGTCTGCGCAAGGATCTTGTGAGTCTGGGCGACGGCCTGTTTGAGACGCTGCTCATCCGCCGCCCGAAGCAGTTCGGCGACCTGAGCCGCATCATCACGGGCGTGCTCAACCAGTATTACGACAACGAGAACGTCATCCTCGTGCAGTCCAAGACGCTGCGCTTCACGTTTGACGAGCCTGTGGCCTGGACGCGCGATGGCGAGGCCGGCGGCGTGACGACGGACGTGACGCTGCGCAACAACCACGCGGCGATCCATATCATCGCTTAATGGCGGAAAAGATACGCAAAACCGGCGGAAAATCCGCCGGCTTTGCGTTTACGCGCGCAAGAACCGGTTGAAAAAAACGCGCATTGTGCGTATAATAAAGAAGTTATTTTGAAAAATCCATCGGAAACGAGGCTGATGATATGAAAAGACAGCACATCGCCGGCATCTACGCATCCCCGGAGACCTTCGGCGGCCAGACCCTGACCGTCTGCGGCTGGGCGCGCACGATCCGCGACATGAAGAATTTCGGCTTTATCGAGCTCAACGACGGCAGCTGCTTCAAGAGCCTTCAGGTCGTGCTCGAGCGCGGCAAGCTCGAAAATTATGACGAGGTCGCACGCCAGAACGTCGGCGCGGCGTTCATCGTGCGCGGCGAACTCGTGCTCACGCCGGATGCAAAGCAGCCGTTCGAGCTTAAGGCCGACAGCGTCACGGTCGAGGGCGCGTCCGCACCGGACTATCCGCTGCAGAAAAAGCGCCACAGCGTGGAGTTCCTGCGCACGATCCAGCACCTGCGCCCGCGCACGAACCTCTTCAGTGCGACGTTCCGCGTCCGCAGCGTGGCCGCGCAGGCGGTGCACACGTTCTTCCAGGACCGCGGCTTTGTCTACGTCCAGACCCCGATCATCACGGGCTCCGACTGCGAGGGCGCGGGCGAGATGTTCCGCGTCACGACGCTCGACCTCGACAATATCCCGCGCACGGCCGACGGCAAGGTCGATTTCTCCAAGGACTTCTTCGGCAAGAGCACGAACCTGACCGTGTCCGGCCAGCTCAACGCCGAAAACTTCGCGCTCGCCTTTGGCGACGTGTACACCTTCGGCCCCACGTTCCGCGCCGAGAACTCCAACACCCAGCGCCACGCCGCCGAGTTCTGGATGATCGAGCCGGAGATGGCGTTTGCCGACCTCGACGACGATCTCGAGTGCATGGAGGCGATGGTGAAGTTCATCATCAACACCGTGCTCGAAAAGTGCCCGCAGGAGATGGAGTTCTTCAACTCCTTCGTGGACAAGGGCCTGCTCGAGCGCCTGCACAACGTGGTGGACAATGACTTCGGCCGCATCACGTATACCGACGCCGTGAAGCTGCTCAAAGAGTCCGGCCACAAGTTCGACTACCCCGTCGAGTGGGGCATCGACCTGCAGACGGAGCACGAGCGCTACCTGACCGAGCAGGTGTTCAACAAGCCTGTGTTCGTCACGGATTATCCGAAGGAGATCAAGGCGTTTTACATGCGCATGAACGACGACGGCAAGACCGTCGCTGCGGCGGACTGCCTCGTGCCGGGCATCGGTGAGATCATCGGCGGCAGCCAGCGCGAGGAGCGGCTCGACCTGCTCACCAAGCGCATGCAGGAGCTTGGCCTGCGCGAGGAAGACTACTGGTGGTACCTCGACCTGCGGCGCTACGGCAGCTGCCGCCACGCCGGTTTCGGCCTCGGCTTTGAGCGCATGGTCATGTACCTCACCGGCGTGAGCAACATCCGCGACGTGGAGCTGCATCCGCGCACGGTCGGCAACGCGGACTTCTGATCTCGATTTTGTACAAACGACGCCCCCGGAAGCAATCGGCTTCCGGGGGCGTTTTGATGCAAAAACAGGCCCCCGCGGGTGCGGGAGCCTGCTGCATATGGGGTCAGTACGCCTCGATCTCCTGAATGGTCATGTCACGGCCGGAGAGGGGCATGAGCTTTTTCCCGCCGCAGTCCGGGCAGGAGAGATCCTCGACGTCGGCGATGAACTCCGCCCCGCAGTCGAGACAGCGGGCGCGGCCCGCCTCCGTCTCGATGCGCAGAGGCACGCCGTCATACTCCGTGCCGTCGGTCACGGCGGTCCAGCAGTCGGTGAGAAAGCGCGGGACGACGCCCGAGAGCGTCCCGACGCGGACCGTGATGCTGCGCACGCCCTCGAGCGCCTGCTCGCGGGAGATGTCGCGCACCATTTTGAGCATCGCGTCGCACAGTGCCAGCTCGTGCATTACTTGCTGACCGCCTTTTTCACGATGCTGCCCGCGCGCTTGACGACACCCTCGGCGACCTTGATCGGCATGGTCTCATACGAGCCTGCGTGCCAGTCGCGCACCTTCTTGAGATGGATGGCGTCGAACTTGCACTTCGTGGTGCACAGGCCGCAGCCGATGCACAGGTAGCTGTCCACCTTCGTGGCGCCGCAGCCGAGGCAGCGGGCGCACTCTTTGCGCACCTGCTCTTCCGTGAACGTGACGCGCGCGTCGGAGAAGGTCTTGGCCTTGGCGGCGTTGTAGCCCGGCGTCTGGCGGTGATCCTTGTCAAAACCGGCCGTCTCGATGAGCACATGGTCTTTATCGAGCGCCTTGTAAACTCTGCGGTCGCGGCCGGCGGTGAGCGTCTGGCCGGGGTGCACATAGCGGTGCAGGCTGATGGCGGCCTCCTTGCCGGCGGCAATGGCGTCGATGGCAAACTTCGGGCCGGTGTAGCAGTCGCCGCCGACGAAGATGTCCGGCTGCGCGGTCTGATAGGTCAGCGCGTCGGCCTCGGCGGTGCCCTTTTTCGTCGTCGTGAGCGCGCCGGTATCGAGCGTGCCCCAGTCGACCGTCTGACCGATGGCGCCGATGACGGAATCGACCGCGAGCGTCTCAAATTCGCCGGTACCGACGGGCTTGCGGCGGCCCTTCTCGTCCGGTTCGCCGAGTGTCATGCGCTCGACCCGGATGCCGGTGACCTTGCCGTCTGCGCCGAGGATCTCGACCGGAGCGGTCAGGAAGCGGAACTGCACGCCCTCTTCCATCGCCTCTTTGACCTCTTCGGGGTCGGCGGGCAGCTCTGCCTCACTGCGGCGGTAGAGCACGTACGTCTCGTCCGCGCCGAGGCGCACCGCGCTGCGGCAGACGTCCATGGCCACGTTGCCGCCGCCGATGACGGCGCAGCGCTTGCCGATATTCGTCTCCTGGCCGAGGTTCACGGCGCGCAGGAAGTCCACGCCGCCGTAGACGCCCGCGAGCTCCTCGCCCGGGATGCGGAGCTTGGCCGACTTCTGCGCGCCGATGGCGACATAGAAGCCCTTGTAGCCCTGCGCGCGCAGCTGCTCGATGGTGACGTCCTTGCCGACCTCGACGCCGCAGCGGAATTCGACGCCCATCTCGCGCAGGACGTCAATCTCGGCGTTGAGCACGTCTTTTTCGAGGCGGAAGCTTGGGATGCCGAGCGTGAGCATGCCGCCGGGCACCGAGTTGCGGTCGAACACGGTCACGGGGTAGCCCTTGTTGGCGAGGTAGTAGGCGCAGCTCATGCCCGCAGGGCCGGCGCCGATGACGGCGATCTTCTCCGTGTACGGGCGGCCGATCTGGTTGAGCAGCTTCGGCACGTAGCGCGTGGCCTCGTGCAGGTCGTGGTCGGCGATGAAACGCTTGACCTCGTCGATGGCGACGGCCTCGTCCACGTCGCCGCGGGTGCACTCGGCCTCGCAGCGCTTGTTGCAGATGCGGCCGCAGACGGCCGGGAACGGGTTTTCTTTCTTGATGAGCTCGAGCGCGTCCGTGTAGCGGCCCTGCGCGGCGAGTTTCAGGTAGCCCTGCACGGGGATGTGCGCGGGGCAGGCGGTCTTGCACGGGGCGGTGCCGGTGGGCACGACATCCTCGTGGTCCTCGCGGTAGTTCGGGTCCCAGCTGCGCTTCGGGCGCAGGGTCTCGGAGAGCTTGACGTAGTCCGGCTTCTGTGTCAGGTCCTCGGTCGAGCAGAGCTTCTGGCCGAGCTTGAGCGCATTGCCGGGGCAGGTCTCCACGCACTGGCCGCAGGCGACGCACTTGGCCTCGTCCACCTCAGCGACGTAGTTGGAGCGGATCGCGTCGCGCGCGCCATACATCAGACCCACGCGCAGGCCGAAGCAGGCACAGGCGCAGCAGTTGCAGATGGCCGCGCTCTCGCCCGGCTCTTCAATGTTGACCATGTCGTGCATGAGGCCGTTTTCCTCGGCGCGCTTGATGATCTCGAGCGCCTGCTCGCGCGTGATCTCCTTGGCGCGGCCGGAGCGGATGTAGTGCTCGGCGCCCTTGCCCATCTGGATGCACATGTCCTCATCGAGGTGGCCGCAGCCGTCGCCGATGCTCGTGCGCGATGCGCGGCAGGAGCACGGAGACACGGAGAAGCGGTCGTACTTGTCCAGATAGTGCGAGATGCGCTCAAATTCGTTCACACCGGGAATGCCCTCGAGTGCGCTCTCGACCGGGATGACGCGCATGAGGCCGTAGCCGTCGGGGATCATGGCGCCCATGTTTGCCGCGAGGTTGCGGGTGTACTCCTCGAACGCGCGGCCAACCTCCGGATGCGTTTCCAGCAGCTCCTTCTGGTTGACCATCATCTCGAGGATGCCGGGTGCGAAGATCTGCATGTAATACGTGTCCTCACCGAGCGTCTCGTCGTGCGTGCGGCGGAAGATGCCGTAATACACGAGGTTGTCGAGCAGGGGCTGCACCTCCTGCACGGTCTTGCCGACCTTCCTGGCCAGGTAGGCCGCAGTGCGCTCCTTGCGCAGGCCGGCCGCGATGGCGACATCCGCTTCCTCGTCGGTCAGGATGCCCGCCATGCAGTAGTATTCGGGCGCATTTTCGTCGATCTTCGTCGTGATGCCGGTGACGCCCCCAATGATTTTCGCCAGCTTCACGATCTTCGGTCTGAGTTGTGCCATGGTCTCTCCTCCTTCATGTTGTTGCGCTGAGATTGCCACTACTATAACATATGCGCGCGCACGCGGGGAAACAAAATTTCCCATTTGGCGCAATATGAAACAAGTGATGTGCAAATGTGTCGGAATGTGTGCAAAAACAGGCCCCCGGAAAGCAGCGGGGGCCTGTTGCGGTGCATGTGTCAGAACTTGACGAAGCCGGTGGTCGTGCCCATCGGATAGCCGAGCGTCCACTCCTGTTTTCCGCAGTGGGGACAGACCTCGCCGCGGGCCTTGAGCTCGTCGATGAAGGCCTCGGCGCGCATGATGTACATATTCGTCTTGCGCACGTAGCGGCAGTGCCCGCAGAAGACCACGTAGGTCGCAAAGCTGTCGTAGATGCCGCGGGCGCGTTTTTCCTTTTCCTCGGCGGTCAGCGGCCGGGGATTGACATTGTGATTGACTGCCATGGTTTGCTCCTCCCCTGTCAGATCTGGTGCTCGCGCTTGACGCTGTCATAGTGCTTGTTCAAAAACGGCACGACGACGGAGCGCATGAGCTTCATGTCGAGGTTATAGTAATAGATCACGAACAGCACGGCCAGCGCGCCGCCGGTGATGCCAAAAACTCGGAACAGGAACTGCGCAAATTTGCATTTCATATCGGTGGACCTCCTTTACCAGCCCATGCTGTCGTCAAAGTCGAGCAGCGACGGATCGACCGGCTCCTCGTGCATGACGTTGATCATGTATTCGTTGACGGTGCGGCGCGCCTCGGCCGGCGAGACAATGCGGTGATCCATCAGCGAGTGCGGCATCCACACCGTGTGGAAGCGCTCGTCGTGCTTGCGGATCTCCTCCTCGATCAGGCCCTGCGCACCGGCCATGCCCTTGCAGCCGATGTCGTCGTACATGATGATCATGTCGCAGTTGAACTTCTCCGCCGTCTCCCACATCTGCATGATGTGGCGGTTGCCGCCGACGGTGTGCGTGCGCATCGGGGTGCGGGCGTGCCAGTCGGCCACGTCGCTCATCATGACGTCGCGGTCCTCGGTGTCGACAATGTTGTGGCCGGTGAGCGAGTCCATGTTGATCAGGCACAGGATGCCCCAGCAGTTATACAGCCACTGCACGCCGTGCGCGTAGTACGTCGAGCCGCAGCTCCAGGCAATGGCGCGGTGGCGCGTGTGCGGGAAGGTGTCGATGTTTTTGCGCACGCACTTGTCAAAGATGCGCGTGATCTTGCGCGAGGCTTTGAGGAAGTACTCGTTGCCGCCCTGCTGGTAGAAGTAGATGCGGAACAGACCCTGACACACAGGGTTGAGCGCGCCGTTGTTCGTCTTGGCATAGATGTCCCAGCGCTCGGTCTCCTCGCGGTTGAACTGGTTGGTGTTTTCGATGTGCTGGATGAACGTGTCCCAGTTGAACGGCTGGTGGAACTGCTCCTCGAGGAAGTGGATGGCGTCGTACACCTCGTGCACGCCGAGCTCCTTGCAGGTCGGGTCGTCGTACATGAGCGGGGTCGTGAACGGGTGCACGGCCTTCTTGCCGTCGCTCGAGAGCGCACGGTACATGGCGACGTTGTCCATCATATTCGCGTCGCAGGGGTTGTTGGTCGTGAGCCAGCAGTTGCCGATGTCGGGGTACTCGCCCTCGACGGCGACGCCGGTCTCCACGAGCGGCAGCGTGCACATGTCGCCCGGGATTCCGCAGCTGACGGCCTGGTCGACGTAGTACGAGCCGAGGTTCTTGTTCAGGATCGGCACCATGAACGCCGCGTGCTGCTGGATGTTGATGCCGTAGTAGCCGGGGAAGCCGTAGATGATGTGCTTCGGCAGCGTGTAGTCAAAGGCGATCGTGCGCTCGGTCCACTTGTTCTCGCCGAAGCGGCGGTCGGCGCGGATCTCGCGCCACATCGTCGTAATGGAGTCGGACACCATGCAGTCGATGGCCGTCAGGTCGGCGCGCAGGACCATGCCGCGGTCGCCCTCGATCCATTTGTCGACCATCATCGGCGTGGCCAGATAAGCGCTCAGCCAGCGATACTTCCAGAATGCGCGGATCATGCGCACCGGGTCGCGGCCGATGAGCCCGGCCATCTTGCCCCAGGTCTGCAGCCAGCGGGCGAAGGCATAGGCCGTGTCCTTCACGCCGCGCCACTCGCGGTGGCGGTAGAAGTTCGTGCCCTCAATGTACAGGTCGCCGAGATAATGGCAGTCGTTGTCACCCCGCAGGAAGTGGCCGAGCGTGCCGTATTCTTCTTTGAGCGTGCGTTTGCGTTTCCACATAGCTGAACCCCTCCCTTATTGCTGCGCCTGGATCTTTTTGATCTCCAGCGACTCGATGAACGCCTGGAACCGGGTACGCAGCTGGCCGGAGGCGGCGCTCGTGTAATCCTTCTCGATCTGGCACACAGGGATGCTGCGCGGCAGCTCGTAGCCCTCGTAGAACCACATGCCGTCCTGCGCACGCTCGTAGCCCCAGTATTCGCAGAACTTCATGTTCTCGACGATGATGCCATCGGCGTGGTATTTCTCCACGAGATCGAAGATGTATTTCTTGCGCGCGATGATGTTCTCGGGGCCCATGGCGCGCGGGCACTGGTTGCGCCACATATAGTAGTCGGCGATGGACTGCAGAACGTCCTTGCCCTCCTCGAGCGGGATCTCCTCGCGGCCGGGCATCGAGCCGAAGCAGTAGCGGTCGGCCACGACGAGTCCGCCGGCCATCTCGCACATTTTCGTGAACTCGGGGTCGTCGATCTCGCTGCCGGCGATGAGCACACGCGCACGGTACCACGGCTTCGGGTCCGGCTCGCGCGTGCGCAGCTCCTGCAGCGTCTCGCGCAGGTAGGGCAGGATGAGATCCTTCGGGCACGTCTGCGTGCACAGCTGGATGACGTGGAATTCATAGCCCGTGATGACGGGGTTTTCCGCCTCGCGCATGGCGTTGATCTCCGTCATGATGCGGCAGACCTCGTTGAACTGCTCAACGGCGCGGCGCAGGTTGTCCTCCGAGAAGTCCACGCCGTAGACCTTCTCGAGCGGCTGAATGATCTTCTGCTCGATCTGGCGGCGGTAGTAGCCCGCGTGCCACTCGGTCTTGCGCAGCGGCATGTCGAGATACGTGCAGAAAAATTTCTCGTTCGGGATCAGCTCGCAGTATTCAAAATACTGCTCCATGCGGTTCATCGTCGTGCAGCACTCCTGCCCGATGAGCGCGGAGATGAAGTTGTAGCCGCCCTCGAATGCGCGCTCGAGGATGCTCTTGGAGTACGGGCACGAGCGGTTGGTCATATAATAGGTAGCCATGTCGGGATTGGTGCAGTTCGGCGCGCGCAGACGCACGCCAAAACACTTGTCCGTATCCAGCAAAACCTCCGGTATGTACGAACAGTTCCATGCCAGCGCCAGGCGCCCGTCCCCACAGGCGGCCTGAACCAGGTCGTTGTTTGCCTGCTGCAGCAGGTTTTCAAAATAGATCAGATGCTTCAGGTCTCTCATTCGCGCATTCCCTCCTTCGATGCACAGATTCCGCGCAGTCGATGAAAATTCGACATTTTGCACAAGCGCAGAACGTTAACGCATATTCATTATAGAGCTTTGTCCGAATCATGTCAATATGTGTAACAAATGATTATTAACGGACATTTCGCGTTTTTCTGCCTGAGAGGCGGAAAAACGACAGGAAAGGGCTTGCTAAAAGATAAACAAAGTGATAAAGTAAACCTGTATATGCAAAAATTTTGCCGGAAAAACCGGTGCTCGGACACGCGCGGGGGAAGCGCCGTCCGCAGGAAAGGGGAACGAAGAAGATGGGTTACATGAAGTATCTCAAGCTCATGAACCGCATGAACGCGGTCACGCAGGTGCCGCAGCCGCCGGTGCCGCAGTTTGAAAAATACTGCAAGCTGTTCGTGACCGACGAAGAGTACGACATCATGATGGGCATGAAGCTGCGCGGCAACACGGAGGCAGAGCTGCGCGCGCTCTACACCGGCAGTGACTGGGCCGGCACGCTCTACGACATGTGCCGCAAGGGCTTCCTGCTGAAGATCTATGACGGCGCCGAGCCGACGTATGACCTCGCGCCGATGCTGCCGGGCTGGTTTGAATTCCCGCTCTCGACCGGCGAGGACAGCGACACGATCCAGAAGGCGTCGGAGCTGTTCACCTCGGCCATCAACATGGTCACGACGCTCAACGTCGAGCCGCTGCGCACGGGCTACGCCGCCATGAACAACCTTAAAAAGCTGCAGGGTGACAAGGGCCACATGGAGGTGGCGCTCCCGCTCGAGGGCAAGGCCGCCGGCAAGGTCGTGCACGTCGACCGCAAGCTCTCCAACGACACGACGAGCGTCGTGCCGAGCTACCAGCTCGAGGCGTACCTCGACAGTCTGCCGGACGATGCGCCCATCAGCGTCATGCACTGCTTCTGCCGCAACATCCGCCGCAGAGAGGGCATGCAGCCCAAGCACCCCACGCCGGACGAGGTGTGCCTGTGTGTCGGCAACATGGCCAAGCAGATCATCGAGTTCGGCATCGGCCGCCAGGTCAGCAAGGCCGAGGCTCGCCGGATCCTCGTTGACTGCGAGAACAAGGGTTGCGTCCACCAGGTGTTCCACTACGCCTGCAACATGGACGAGGAGACGACCGCCATCTGCAACTGCGACACGCAGTGCTGTGAGATGCTCGGCTCCTACACGCGCGGCGGCATGCAGCCGCTGTATATGCGCGCGCACGCAAAGCCCGTCATCGTCCACCCCGAAAACTGCAACGGCTGCAACATCTGCAACCACTTCTGCCCGACGGTGGCCACCGGCTTCAACGCGCAGAGCGGCAAGGTGTTTGTGGAGTACCAGCGCTGCATCGGCTGCGGCGTGTGCGTCACGAAGTGCCCGAAGGACGTGCGCAAGATGGTCGACGGCGACCGCGTGCTCTTCTGCAAGCCGCTCAAGAAGGATCTGGTGCGCGAGCGCAATGTCCGCCGCCAGCCGAAGAAAAAATAAATGCACGAGGCGGCCATTGCCAAGGAGGTCTTTGACATCGCCCAGCAGGCGATGGCGGAAAACGGCCTCACGCGCCTGACGCGCGTCGTCATGGACATCGGCGAATACTCCGCCGTCGTGCCCGAGCAGCTGCAGCTCGTGTTCCGCATTGCGGTGCACAATACCGCCATGGACGGCTGCGCGCTCGAGATCCATGATATGCCCGGCGAGCTGGGCATGTACGTGCGCACGATCGAGGGCGAGTAGACGCATACATATAAAATTAATAAACAACGCGGCACGCCCGCAGGAACGCTGGTTCCTGCGGGCGTGGTTTTTATTTGACGGGAAAACGGCACCGATCTGTGCCGCGAAAACGGAAAATTCGTCCGGCGCGCATATCCGCACGCAAATCCGCCGACAATAACCGGGAAGCAAATCCCGTAAACTGCGGCTTTGGAGGAATGGATATGTACAAAAAAGATTTTATTGACACCAACGATTTCACAAAACAGGAACTGCTGGACATCATCGACCTGTCGCTCGCCATCAAGCGCGCCATCCGCCGGGGTTATTATCCCCCGCTGATGAAAAATATGAACCTCGGCATGATCTTTCAGCAGTCGAGCACCCGCACGCGCGTGTCGTTCGAGACGGCCATGAGCCAGCTCGGCGGCCACGCGCAGTATCTTGGCCCCGGCATGATCCAGCTCGGCGGGCATGAGACCATCGGCGACACCGGCAAGGTGCTCTCGCGCCTGGTCGACGTGGTCATGGCCCGCGTCATCGAGCACAAGACCATCGTGGAACTCGCCGACGCGTGCACCATCCCGGTCATCAACGGCATGAGCGACTATAATCACCCCACGCAGGAGATCGGCGACCTGTGCACCATCAAGGAAAACCTGCCCGAGGGCAAGCGGCTGGAAGACTGCAAGGTCGTCTTTGTCGGCGACGGCACGCAGGTGTGCGCGTCCCTCGGCTTCATCACCACGAAGCTCGGCATGCATTTTGTGCACTACGGCCCGGAGGGTCACCAGCTCAATGCCGACCATAAGCACATTCTCGAGGCCAACTGCAGGCTTTCCGGCGGCAGCTGGGCCGTCACGGACGAGCGCGACGCCGTGCGCGGTGCGGACTTTATCTATACTGACGTCTGGTACGGCCTGTATGAAAACGAGATGCCCAAGGAAGAGCGCGTGCGCGTCTTTGCGGATTATCAGGTCAACCGCGAGCTCATGCAGCTCGGCGCGCTCGGCTGCAAGTTCCTGCACTGCCTGCCCGCCACGCGCGGCGAGGACGTGACCGACGAGGTCGCCGACTCCGCCGCCTCCCTCTGCTGGGAGCAGGCCGGCAACCGCCTGACGGCCATGCGCGGGCTGCTGGTGTATTTCACGCGCTGCCGCCGTGTCCCGTCGGAGCTGGAGCTCGCCGCGGCGCAGGAGGAGCTCGATACCTTCCTCGACGCGCGGCTCGGCGGCTGCTGACCGGCTGCCAAAGGAGCAGACACCATGGAACAACGGAAAAAATTCCGCCTTGCGGACGTCGTCCTCTCGGTCATCTGCGTCGTGTTCGTGGCGGAGGCGGCGGCGCCCGTCGCCTCCATCGGCAACAGCCAGTATTTCTGGTGGGTGTTCATGATGATCGCCTTTTTGCTGCCCTACGGCATGATCTCGTCCGAGCTCGGCACGACGTACACCGGCGACGGCGGGCTCTATGACTGGATCAACAAGGCGTTCCCGCGCGCAAAGTGGGGCGCGCGCGCCTCGTGGTACTACTGGATCAACTTCCCGCTGTGGATGGCCTCGCTCGCCGTCGTGTGTCCGGAGCTGCTGAGCGTGCTCACGGGGCTGCAGTTCGGGTGGCTGGCAAAGCTCCTCATTGAGCTGGCCTTCATCTGGATCGTCACGTGGATCGCGTTTTACCCCGTTTGCGACAGCATCCTCATCCTCAACATCAGCGCCGCCATCAAAATGATCCTCGCGCTGACGGTCGGCGTGCTCGGCATCGTCTACGTCGTGAAAAACGGCTTTGTCAACGACATGGCCTTCCGCACGTTTCTGCCGGGGTTTGACCTGCACAGTCTGTCGTATATCTCGGTCATTATCTTCAACTTCCTCGGTTTCGAGGTCGTGTGCACGTATGCCGACAACATGCGCGACCCCAAGCGCCAGATCCCGCAGGCCATCATCACCGGCGGCATCGTCATCGCGCTCATCTACCTGTTTTCGGCCTTCGGCATCGGCGCGGCCATCCCTACGCACGAGATCAGCGAGGACTCGGGCCTCATCGACGCCGTCTCGCTCATGACCGGCCGCACGAGCGGCCTGTTCGTCGGCGCGGTGGCGCTGCTGTTTCTTATTACGCTGTTCGGCAACATGATCTCGTGGTCCATGGGCGTGAACTCCACGGCTGCCTACGCCGCCGAAAACGGCGACATGCCGGCCATTTTTGCCCGCCGCTGGGCGAAAAACGACATGCCCATCGGCTCCGCGCTCACGAGCGGCATCGTGGCGAGCGTTGTGTGCATCCTCGGCATCATCATCGAGCTGCTCTCGCCGGACTCGTCCCTGTTCTGGAGCTTTTTCGCGCTCAACCTCGTCATGCTCCTGCTGAGCTATGCGCCCGTGTTCCCGGCGTTTTTGCGCCTGCGGGAGATCGATCCCGATTCCGAGCGGCCGTTTCGCGTGCCGGGCGGGCGCGGGATGCTGCGCGTGCTGGCCTATGTGCCCATGGCGCTCATCCTCATCTCGATCTTCTTCACGGCGGTGCCGCTGTCATTCGACAGCGAGACGCTCTCGGGCTATCTGCCGATCACGATCGGGTCGGTCCTCAGCATCGTCATCGGCGAAATTCTCATCGCGGCGCGTGCGCGCCGGCATCATTCTTAGGAGGAACCATTATGGCAAAACGAATCACCGGCTCCACGCCGAAGCTCGACGGCTACCGGATGCCTGCGGAGTTTGAGCCGCAGGCCGGCGTCTGGATGCTCTGGCCGGAGCGCAACGACAACTGGCGCGACGGCGCCAAGCCCGCGCAGAAAGCCTTTCTGGACGTGGCGACGGCCATCTTGCAGTTTGAACCTGTGACGGTCTGCGTCTCCCCGGCGCAGTACCAGAACGCGCGCGAGCGCCTGCCGCGCGCCGTGCGCGTCGTCGAGATGGCGAGCAATGACGCCTGGATCCGCGACTGCGGGCCGACGTTCCTCGTCAACGACAACGGCGGCGTGCGCGCCGTGGACTGGACGTTCAATGCCTGGGGCGGGCTCGTCGACGGGCTCTATTTCCCGTGGGATCTCGACGATCAGGTCGCGCAGAAGGTCTGCGAGATCGAGCGCGTTGATTCCTACCGCACCGAGGGCTTCGTGCTCGAGGGCGGCTCCATCCACGTCGACGGCGAGGGCACCGTGCTCACGACCGAGATGTGCCTGCTGTCCGAGGGACGCAACCCCGACATGGACCGCGGCGCCATTGAGCGCATGCTCTGCGACTATCTCGGTTGCGAGAAGGTCCTCTGGCTGCGTGACGGCATCGATCCCGAGGAGACCAATGGCCACATCGACGACGTGGCCTGCTTCATCCGCCCGGGCGAGGTCGCCTGCATCTGGACGGACGACCCGCAAAACCCGTTCTATCAGCCGGCGCGCGATGCATACGACATGCTCTCGCAGGCGACGGACGCCAGGGGCCGTAAGCTGAAGGTGCACAAGCTCTGCCTGACGCAGCAGCCCTGCCTGCTGCAGGGCGCGGCGACGATCGACGCCGTGGAGGGCACCATCCCGCGCGAGGACGGCGAGGTCGCCATCGCGTCGTATATGAACTTCCTCATCGTCAACGGCGGCGTCATCCTGCCGCAGTACGGCGACGCGAACGACGCGCTCGCCGTGCAGCAGGTGCAGGCCATGTTCCCCGAGCGCCGCGTGGTCGGCGTGCAGACGCGCGAGGTCGCGTTCGGCGGCGGCAACATCCACTGCATCACGCAGCAGCAGCCCGCGCCGCAGCACAGGTGACGCCATGGCCAGAATCGTCATTGCTCTCGGCGGCAACGCGCTCGGCAACACGCCGGTGGAGCAGCGCGAACGCGTGGCTGCCGCGTGCCCGGCGCTCGTCGGACTCATCCATCAGGGCCACGAGATCATCATCAGCCACGGCAACGGCCCGCAGGTCGGCATGATCCAGGCGGCGTTCGACACCGCCGCGAAAACGAACCCCAAGGTCGCGCCCATGCCGCTGCCGGAGTGCACGGCCATGAGTCAGGGCTATATCGGCTACCATCTCCAGCAGGGCATGCGCCGCACGCTGCGCGCGAGCGGCATGCCCTGGCAGGTGGCGACGGTCGTCACGCAGGTCGTCGTCGACCCGGACGACTCCGCATTCGACGAGCCGACGAAGCCCATCGGCGCGTTTTACGACGAGGCCGCCGCGCAGCAGATGATGCGCGACGATCCGTCGCTGCGCATGCGGGAGGACTCCGGCCGCGGCTGGCGGCGCGTCGTCGCCTCGCCGAAGCCGGTGGATATCGCCGAGCGGCGCTCGATCCTGAACCTGCTCGACAGTGAGTATATCGTCATTGCCTGCGGCGGCGGCGGCGTGCCCGTCGTGCGCGATTCGCACGGGGATTACTACGGCGTGGACGCTGTCATCGACAAGGACTTTGCCTCCGCGTGCCTGGCTGAGGCTGTGGGCGCGGACTATCTGTTCATCCTCACGGCGGTCGACCACGTCTGTCTGAACTTCGGCACGCCGGAGCAGCGGGAGCTTGACGAGCTGCACGTGGACGAGGCGGAGACCTACCTGCGCGCCGGACAGTTCGGCGCCGGTTCCATGCAGCCGAAGGTGGCCGCCGCCGTGCAGTTCGTGCGCAGCGGCTGGCGGCGGCGCGCCGTCATCGCCTCGCTCGAGCAGGCCCCGGCCGCCATGCGCGGCGAGAGCGGCACGCGCATCGTGCCGTAAAAAAACGCAGCAAACAGAAAACCGGCCCTTTCCTTTGCAGAAGGGCCGGGTTTTTCTCAGCCGGGCAGCTCCAGGATCGCCATCTCGATGAAGGCGCTCGTGAGCTTTTGCACCATCTGATCCTCCGTCTCCGTCTTGCCGTGCTCGACCCAGACGGTCAGCACGCCGATCATGGCCGAGGTGATGATGGCGACAAAATAGTCAAACCGCGCGGGATTGTCCGCCAGCGGCTGCAGCACCTCGATCAGGCCGGAGCTGCGGCGCAGACTGTCGAACAAAATGTCCGTCCGGTGGATCTGCACGAGCGCCTCGAGCACCGCACTGTTGCGAAACCAGTACTGAAACACTGTCTTGGCCAGGCTGCCGCGCTGTGCGGGCGGCAGGGCGTTGTACTCGGTGAACACGGCCTGAAATCCACGGTCGCACAGCAGCGCCAGCACGTCCTCGAGGCAGTCGAAGTTGCGGTAAAACGTCGAGCGGCTCACTGTCGAGGCATGCTGCACGTCCGTGATCGTGATGCGCGCAAAGGGTTTTTCTTTCATGCAGGCCAAAAGCCCTGCGCAAATGAGCTCCGAGGACGCCTGCGCGCGTTTGTCGTTCTTGATGTGGTACATTTTCGCCTCCGGCGTTCTATATTTTACGGTACTATTGTATCGTAAAAAGGCTTAATGTACAATAGGGACAATCAAAATTTAAGGGAGTGTTTCACATGAGCGAAAATGTGATCTTCTGCTACTCTGGCACCGGAAACTGTCTCGACATGGCGAAAACCATTGCCCGGGAGCTGGGCGATACGGACATCATTCTCATGCGCAGGGAGCCCGCGGTCACGGATGTGCGTGACGCCAGGCGCGTCGGCTTCGTCTTCCCGTGCTACGGCGGTGGTCTGCCCGGCGGCGTGGAGGAATCGCTGCGCAAAATTCAGGTCGGCCTCACGGCTTATACGTTCGGCGTCTGCCAGTATGCGGGCTACATGGGCTCCGGCCTGCACAAGCTCGACAGCATCATTCCCCTGCGCTACTGGACGGCCGTGTCGCACCAGTGCACGTGCATCTGGCTGCTGCCGCACAGCGTGATGCTGCCGCCAGTGACGCCCGCCATGGCGCAGCGCCGCGCGGACAAAAAGGCAAAACAGATCGCGCAGGACATCCTCGCCCGGGCGGTCTCGCCCAAGGCCCCGCCGAAAAAGCCCCTCAACCAGCTCGAGAGCAGCGTCTGGCCGAAGATTGTGGCCGGCAAGGCGCAGAAGTTCGCTGTCAGCGATGCGTGCGTTGGCTGCGGCCAGTGCGCCAGGCTTTGCCCGCGCGGCAACATCCGCATCGAGGGCGGCCGCGCCGTCATCGGCGGCAACTGCATCCAGTGCCTGAGCTGCCTGCAGTACTGCCCGCGGCAGGCAATCTCGATCGGCAGGATCACCGACCGCCGCGAGCACTATCACAACCAAAACGTGACCGCCGCGGAGCTGACCGAGTCGGTCATCCATGTCGACTGAGACAGGTCTTTTCTTTCTACATAGCAGCCCGCCCGCCGGAACTCCGGCGAGCGGGCTTTCCGCTTGAGCGAATGCTCAAACGTGCACGATGTAGTTTTCCTTGCGCGGGGCGGCCTCCGGTGCGGGGCCGGCGGCGTAGCCGAGCGCGACCGCGCCGACGCCGCGCAGCGTCTCCGGCAGGCCCCAGTCGCGCAGCAGCGCCTTGCCGTCCGGGCTGTCAAAGATCTCGCGCTCGCGGTTGACCCACACGGTGCCAAGCCCCTCGGCGTGCGCGGCCAGCATGAGGTTTTCGAGCACGCAGCTGCCGTCGGCCAGATAATTTGCGCTCTCACCGTCGCCGAGCACGACCACGATCACCGGCGCGCCGTAGTAGGGGTCGACGTCCTTGCCGATCACGGCGGCGTTGAGCTTTGTGAGCCGGTCGCGGTAAGCCTTGGTCTCCACGGCGACGATCGTCGCCGACTGCTTGCCCATGGCGGACGGGGCATAGGTGCCGGCCTCGAGCACGCGCGCGAGCACGTCCGCGGGCACGGCGTCCGGCTTGTAGGCGCGGATGCTCCGCCGGGTCATTATGAGTGTCAGAAAATCGTTTTTCATCGGATAGCCTCCTTAATATGTTTATTTAAAAATGTTTTAAATAAGCATACCACATTTTTCGCCGATGTGCTATAATATTCAATTGACTCTAACCATTGGTTTTTTGCTTTTGACTACCTGCCGGCGCGCGAAAGGAGTTTCTCAGGCCATGCAGAAGATCGCAGCTTTCATCGTCAAAAAACGCAAGCTGTTGCTTGTTGTCATGCTGGCTCTGGCGGTGGTCTGTGCGGCGCTGATGCCCTTCGTCGGCATCAACACCGACATGACCAAGTACCTACCGGACAGCTCGCAGATGAAGATCGGCATGGACCGCATGAACGAGGCCTTCCCAGACGTGGCGGAGACGTACACCATCCGCGTCATGTTCCGCGGGCTGGACGCGCGCGACAAGCTTGCCATCCGCGAGCAGCTGGCGGAGATCCCGAACGTGGACAGCGTGGCCTACGAGCCGGACAGCGACGACTATAACCGCGGCGACGCCACGCTCTACAAGCTCACGACGCAGTATGACTACAACTCCGACGAGGAGGCGCAGATCGAGCGCGACGTGGCCGACCGCTTTGCCGACTACGACGTGGCCGTGCGCAGCGACGACACCTCGACGCCGGATATCCCGCCGATCGTGTTCATCCTCTCGATCGTGCTTGTGACGACGATCCTGCTCATCGCCTGCCCGTCATACTTTGAGCCGGTGCTGTTTTTGCTGACGATCGGCGTGGCGGTGCTGCTCAATCAGGGCACGAACATCATCCTCGGCGAGACGTCGGACGTCACGGCGAGCATCTCGGCCATTTTGCAGCTCGCGCTCTCGATGGACTATTCCATCATCCTCATGAACCGCTACCGGCAGGAGCTGCAGGCTGACCCCGACCGCGAGGCCGCCATGACGCGCGCGCTCACGGCGGCGTTCGGCTCGATCACCGGCAGCTCGGTCACGACGATCGTGGGCCTGCTGATGCTGGTGTTCATGCGCTTTAAGATCGGCATGGATCTCGGCATCGTGCTGGCCAAGGGCGTGTTGTGCAGCCTGCTGTGCGTGTTCACGGTGCTGCCCGGCCTGATTCTGTGGGCAGACAAGCTCGTGCGCAAGACGACGAAAAAGCCACGCGCGCCAAAGCGCGAGCGCCGGAGCGTGCTCGCGGCGCTCGGCCGCTTCAGCTACCGGTGGCGCGGCGCGATCGCGGCGGCGTTCGTGCTGCTGTTCGCGGGGACGTACGTCCTGCAGCTGTCGACCCAGATCGCCTACACGCTCACGGATACCGACCCGGTCGCGGAGGTGTTCCCGCCGGATAACCCCATCGTCGTGCTGTACAACAACGCCGACGAGGACGCCGTGGCCGCGCTGGCGGACCGGCTCGAGGCCGACCCGAACGTCAAGAGCGCCATGTCCTACTCCACCACGCTCGGCAGGCAGTACACCGCCACGCAGATGGCCGACATCGTCGGCGCGCTCGATGCCAGCATCCCGGTCAGCGCCGATATGCTGGGCATGATCTATTATGATGTCTACAGCGGCGGCCGCGCCGTGACTATCCCGGCCGGGCAGTTTCTGCGCTTTCTCACGGAGCATGTGGCAAACAACGCCGCCTTCGCGCCGTATCTCGATGCGGGCATGACGGCAAACCTCCAGACGCTGCAGAAATTCACCGACCCTGCCGCGCTCACGCAGCAGCGGACGGCGGAGTCGCTGGCGGACTTTCTCGGCATGGATGCAGCCGATGCCAAGCAGCTGCTGCTCTATTACTACACGCAGCACGGCGACGCGAGCACCGGCGGCATGACGCTGCCCGTTTTCTCGGATTTCCTCGTCAACGAAGTGCTCACCGACCCCACCATGGCCGGCATGGTCGATGCCTCGGCGCGCGAGCAGGCGGCCATGCTGCAGACGTTCACGAACGTGAGCGCCATGACCACGCCGCGCGGCTGCGGCGAGATTGCGCAGATGCTCGGCATGGACGAGGAGACGGTGCGGCTGCTGTTTGTGGCGTATCATGCGGCCAATGTTGACCTGATCACGGGCGGCTGGGACGTGTCGATGCAGGACCTGGCAAACTTCCTCGCCGACCACAGCGCCCTGCTCGACAGCGCGCAGGCGCAGCAGATCACGACGCTCAGCTGGATCATCAACGGCTCTGTTTACGGCACGAGCTACTCGGCGCCGGAGCTTGCCACCCTCCTCGGCATGGACGCCGGGCAGATGCGCCAGCTCTACCTGCTCTATATCAGCCGCCACGGCGACACGAGCGGATGGACGCTCTCGGTGCAGCAGTTCGTGGATTTCCTGTGCCAGGAGGTGCTGCCGGACGCGCGCTTTGCTTCCCAGCTCAGCGGCGTGGACACCAGCCAGCTCCAGTCGGCGCGCACGGTCATCGACGCGGTCGCCTCCGGCCGGAGCTATACGGCTGCGGAATTGGCAAACCTGTTTCAGGGCTTGTCCAGCCAGCTGAACCGCGGCACGATGGAGCTGCTGTTTCTCTACTATGCCAGCGTGTACAGCAGCGATGCCTCGTGGACCATGTCCATGCAGGAACTGTTTGACTATCTGCAAAATGACCTGCTCACGGACGCGCGCTTTGCCTCCTTCCTGACCGATGACATGCGCGCGCAGATCACGGACGCGCAGACCATGCTCACCGACGCCGTCACGCAGCTGCGCGGCAGCGACTACTCCCGTCTCGTGCTCACGACGACGCTGCCGGGCGAGTCGGACGAGACGAGCGCGTTCATCGCACAGCTCACGCAGGATCTTGACGCCGTCACGACCGGGGACTACTACATCATCGGCAACAGCGCCATGGTCTACGAGATGGAAAACAGCTTCGACAGCGAGCTGCTGCTCATCACACTGCTGACGGCGGCGTCGATCTTCCTCGTCGTCGTGTTCACGTTCCGCTCGCTCGTCATCCCGGCGCTGCTCGTGCTGATCGTGCAGTGCGGCGTGTTCATCACCGTCACGGTCGTCGGTCTGCAGGGGCTGGAGATCTATTATCTCGCGCTGCTGATCGTCGAGTGCATCCTCATGGGCGCGACGATCGACTATGGCATCCTCTATACGAGCTATTACCGCGAGATGCGCGAGACCATGTCCGTGCGCGACGCGCTCATCGCCGCCTACCGCGGCAGCATCCACACGGTGCTGACGTCCGGCTCGATCATGGTGCTCGTCACGGCGGTCGTCGGAAAATTTTTCGGCAACCCGACCATCGAGCAGATCTGCCGCACGATTTCCATCGGTGCGTTCTCGGCCATCATCCTCATCCTGCTGTTCCTGCCCGGCATGCTTGCCCTGCTTGACCGCTGGGTGCTGCCGCGTGACCTGCGCCGCCGGCTGTATCCGCCGAAGGCGCCCAAGGCGCCGAAAGCCCCCAAACCGCCCAAGGCGGCGCGGGCGCCCTGGCCGTAAACAAAACGATAGAAAAGCAGCGGAATGCAAACGCATTCCGCTGCTTTTTTCTTGTGCGGGTCAGTTCCAGTTGCTGGCCCAGTTGTCGCCCCAGTCGTCGGCGGGGTCGTAATAGGGCATGTCCCAGCCGGCGGCGAAGACATTGCCCGCGCCGTCGTAGGCGAGACCGTCGGCCGCGACCGAATACGTATCCGGCAGGAAGAAGATGTTCTCCCCGTCGTAATAGCGCAGGTGTCCGTCGGACGCGTAAAACTCCGCGTCGTCAAGCTCTGCATAGAGGTCCGCGTCGCCGTTGCGATAGAACACGCCCTCGTACGTGTCGTCCGGCGCGTTCGTGTCGCTGGCCTCGAAAAACAGCGTAAAGCTGTTGCCGTCGGGGCTCACGGCGAAGTAGCCGCAGCCGTTGAGGAAGAGGTACACGCCCAGCCCGTCACCGCCGTCGCGGATCGTGCCGCCGGTCATGCCGTCTGGCGAGTAGGCCAGATATTCCATGCGCCCGGTGTCGATGACGAGCGTCTCGCCCAGCGCGTCCTGCCAGATGCCGTCGAGCGTGCTCAGCTCAGGCGCGTACACGTCGCTTTCGCCGGGGCCGAAGTGCGCGCCGTCAAGCCCCGCGCGGTCAGACGCGCCGTTCTGCCGCAGGATGAAGCCGCCGCTGTCAGCCTCGAAGTCGTAGTAAAATCCGTCGTATTCGATCATGGGCCGGTCGTCCACGACCTCGAACGGGCCGAAGCCCACCCGGCCGTACCACGTCCGGTAGTCGTAGGTGCCCGTGTCGGGGTCGATGACGAGCTGGTTGCCGTCGTCATCCACCCAGCCGCCGGTCAGCTCCTCCACGGTCATGGGGGTGAAGTCGGTCAGGTCGGTGTCGTCATCGTCGTCCACGCCGCCGCAGGCGGCCAGACTCAGCGCCAGCAGCAGGGTCAGCAGCAGCGCTGTGCCTTTTTTGAGAGATGTTTTCATGCCGTCCTCCTTATCCGGTCAGCCGATACGGAAAAACAGGCAGTTGTGCGCATCGACTGTGGTGCAGTTGAGAATGTCCGCCTCGGGGCAGATGCTGTCGAGCTGGTCGCGCTTGCCCGAGTCGCGGTAATTGTCGGGCTGCGGCTCGGCGGCAAAGACCAGACCGTCATACCCCTCGGGCAGGTAGACGACGTAGCTCTTGGTGAGCACGTTGTTCCAGTCGCCGGTCTTTTCCCAGCTCGTGGAGTAGAAAAATTCGATCTCGTAGGTCTCGCCGTTCCACGAGACGGTGTGGATGTAGTGGTTGCCCCCGCGCTCGGTGTTGTTGTAGGCGGTCGAGGCCGTGAACCACATGCCGGTGTAGTAGTCGTACAGCTCGCTGCTGGTCACGGAGATGAACTCGGTCGTGAACGCCGGCACGGATTCGTCCGGGACGTAGCAGTAGGCGTCAAACTCGATCTCGCGCATACCGTCGTGCGTCTCGTCGCGGGTCTTGGTCACTTCCCAGTAGACATCGCCCACGGCATAGCCGTCGCCGGTGCCGTGATAGCTGCACACGCCGTTGGCCAGCACGTAGGTGCCGCCGTCCACGCGCGCGTTGATGTCCAGATTGTTCGCCTCGAAATACGGCGTGCCGCTCGTAACGCTCGAGAGCACGGGCTCGAATTCAAAGCCCGTGTCGTCGTACCAGAGCCAGACCAGCTCGGTCGTGCTGCCGTCGCCGTGGTCGAAGATCATGGTCACGTCGCTCTGGCCATCGCCGTCCAGATCGTCGAACGACGTGCTGCTGTAGGCGGTCAGCGCGTCGGTGAGCGCCATGGGAAACTCCACGCCGTCAAACCAGACCTGCTCGTCCTTGTCGTAGTAGAAGCCGGCGTTTTCCGTGCTCAGGCAGATGCACACGGGCACGCGCTCGCCGTCTCGGGTGATCGTGCCGTAGTCGGTCACGACGCCGGAGGCACGCCAGTCGTCGCCGGTCGTGTCCTTGCCGCAGGCGGCAAGGCCCAGCACCAGCGCGGCGGCCAGCACCAGCGCCAGACATTTGCTCAGATGTTTCATGCTTTTCCTCTCTTTCTCGCGGGCGGTCGCCCGGGTGTGGTTTCGCCTCAGCTGTGTTCGGCCATGGTCAGAAGCTCGTCATGGCTCAGCTCCACGTTGCCGAAGCGGACGAAGATGCCGTTGGTCACGGCACTGCGCCAGGTCTCCGGATCGGAAAGCGGCTGGAACCGGAGCTTGTCCAGATAGGGCTTCATGTCCAGAAGCAGACGGCTGCCGGACACGAAATCCACCTGCAGGACGTGGTCGCTCAGCGGTTGGACGGCCGCAATGTATTTCCGGTACATGTGCGCTTCCCCCTTTCCCGGAATGAAAAGATCCACTGTACAAGGCCATTGTACAGTGGATCTGTGAGAAAACCATTCACCGGTGGTTAGGGTTTTGCGTGCCATTGGGCGATCAGCTGCTGCCGCTTCGACTTCGCGTCGCCCATGAGGCCGAGCTTGGCGTAGATCTGGTGGACGTACTGCTTTACGCTGCCGTCCGAGAGGAAGAGCCGGCGCGCGATCTCGCCGTTGGTCAGGCGCGCGGCGATGAGTGCCGCGATCTCCCGTTCGCGCCCGGTCAGCCCGACGAGCGCCGCCGGGCCGCCGGGCGTGCACAGCGCGGCGCAGCGCGCCTCGTAGGCCGCGATGCAGTCTGCTGCCCGCTGCGGGAAATCACCCAGGTCCGCCTCCCACGCGCCGCTGGACAGCAGGGGGCGCAGGCCGCGGCCGTTTTCCGCAAACGGCAGCAGCAGACCGTCGGGAGCCGCGGCGCGCAGCGCCTGACCGAGGAGGCTGCGCGCCTCCGGCCGCTTGCCGAGCGCGGCGTAGGCCGCGGCCGTCTGGATGCGCACCTGCAGCGCGACGAGCGCATAGTGCTGCTGCGCGCACTGCGCGAGCAGTCCCTCGCTGCGCCCGATCACCCGGGCGCAGGCGTCCTCGGCGAGATAGACCTGATTTTCGATCATTTCCATCATGGGGCGGCACGGCGCGAGCAAATGCACCGTGTGCAGCGCGTGGTCGCGAAACAGCGCGGGGATCTGTTCGGTCTGCCCTGTCAGCGCGGCGCAGTAGGCGCAGGCGCTGTCGAAGATGCGCAGCCACATCGTGTCGTGCTGCGCGAGCAGGGCGGTACGCTTCTGCGCCGCGGGCTCGGGCGGAGCGGTGTCTATGCACAGCGCGAGTCGGCGCTCCAGAAAGTCGCAGCAGAGGGCCATGTTCTCCTGCCCGTTTCCGGCGATGGCGGCGCGGGCCCGCTCGAGGAAGATGGCCGCGTCGGCAAAGCGGCCGCACAGGAAGGCTGCCTCGGCATCCATGATCCGCTCCGCACCCTGCCCGTGCCCGTTCGTGAGCCGGTAGTAGTGCGGCATGCAGGCGTTCATGGCGTCGAGCTCCGCGCCCAGCTGCCCCGGCGTACGGTGAAACATCATCAGCACCGATGGCGAGCCGAATGTCCAGCTCCCCTCGTTGCGGATGCTGATGGCGGGACGGGTCATGCGCGCGGCCGCGCTGCGGTGCAGGCGGCTCATGGCCGCGATGTCGTTGTATTGCAGAAAGCTCATGATGAGGTCGCACTCGCCGAGCAGATTGTCCCGCTCGGCGTCCGGCAGCTCGGGGTGCGCCTCGATACCGGCGAGCAGCAGCGCGCGCAGCTCCAGCATTTTCGGGATCTGCTGCCAGGTGAACATCCGCCGCATCAGCACGAGCAGCGTCAGCGGGTGCGCCTGAAGCGTACCGCGCGGGCACACGTCCAGAAACGCCAGCACCTCCTCGGGGCTGAGCGCTGCGAGCAGGATGCCCGCATCGTCCTGGATCACCTGCAGCACAGCGTCGTAGTCTTCCCCCTTCCGGTAGGCGGCGAGCGCGTGCAGATACTGCCCGTGCGCTGCGTACCACGCGCCGTAGCGGCCGTGATACGCACGGCGCGTTTGCTCCGGCAGCGCGGCGAACGCCTGCTCGGCACAGACCTTCATCATGTGGTGGAAGCGGTAGCTCACACCGTCCGGCAGGCGGGTGACGAAGGCGTTTTGCTCCGTGAGCATGGTCAGAAGTCGGTCAGTGTCCGGGGCGCCGGTGACAAAGCGTGCCATCGGCGCGGTGAACTCATCCGCCAGTCCCATGACGGCCAGAAACTCCTGCTGCCGGGGCGAGAGCGGCTCGATCATGGCGGCGGAAAACATGGTGTAAATGTCCGAGTGCCGGTCCGGCAGCGCGCCGCACTCGGAAAGCGTGCGCAGGTTCAGATATACGGCCGAAAACCACCCCTCGCTCGCATGCAGCAGCGTTTCGACCTGCGCATCGGTCAGGTCCGTACCGCAGCGGTGCGCGTAGATGGACAGCTCCGTGTGGTTGAGCCGCAGATGCTCGGCCCCGATCGGGTAGACCCGGCTGCCCAGCCGCACGACGGCGTCGCCGGGGAGGAAGCGGTCGCGGCTCGCCACGATCAGGTGCACGTTCTCCGGCAGGCGGTTGACGAGCGTGCACAAAAACTCCGTGATGCGCCCGTCGGTCAGCAGATGGAAATCGTCGATGAAGATGTACACGCTTCCGCGCCCGGCCAGACCGTGGCAGAGATCGTCCGCCAGCAGGCTCGCGCCGGCGGCATCGTCCGGGCAGGCGTAGCCGCGCAGCAGCGGCAGCCCTGCGTGTTCGAATGCGTCCTGCACGCTCTTCCAGAAGATGACCGGATGGTCGGAATAGACGCTGATGCGCACCACAGTCGCGTCCTCGGCCTTCGCCCGCTCGGCGAGATACCAGTTCACGGCCGTCGTCTTACCGTAGCCCATGGGGGCGACCACGGTCGTCAGTGCGCAGCGGGAGATGGGACGCAGCCGCTCCTGCAGGCGCTCGGAGATATAGATCGTGTTCAGGGTCCATTTCGGCCTCGGCATACCGGAGCCCTCCCTTCCGGAGTGTAAAGATAATTTCATTGTACCATGCCCGGCGCGCACATGACAAGCGCGGCAGTCCGAATGGACTGCCGCGCTTGCGCGTTTTGGGTTATGAGTGGTGGAAGATAGAAAGCTCAGGTTGCGGCAGCGCTCGCCGCCGGTCTGTGTGCGCAGCCGTCCACGGCGGGGGTGGAGGCCTCGGCGATGACCATGTCAAAATAGCTCCTGCCGATCTCGTCGAGCGCGGCCTGACCGGTTTTCACGGCCGTGGTCTGGTAGCCGTTTTTGGCCAGCAGGTGAAACAGCCGCCCGGCCAGCGCGCCATCGGTCTCCGCCAGCAGGATCTTCATGGCGTGGCCCCCTTTGCTTCCGGCGTGAAGGAATTCCACAGGTGCTCAAAGACGGTGGTCATCTCCGCTGTCAGCGCGTCTGGGTCGAGGTTCGGCTCGGTCAGGTAGCGCTTGAGGTTCTGGATGAGCCCGCCGACGGTGAACGTCGCCAGCGTGTCGGCCAGCGCGGGGCTGTCCGTCACGGCGCCGCAGTAGGCGCGCACGCGCCGGCTGGAGCTGGCGAAAACATGCTCGCTGATGATCTCAAAAATGATCGGCAGCGACTTGCTGCGCAGGCCCATGCGGATGAGCGCCGGGTGCTCGTCTACAAAGGCGATGAGCGCGCGCCACGAGCGCTGAAAATGCTCGACCGGCAAGTCGGTCGCGGCGTCGGCCTCGCTCTCGATCTGCCACTGGATCTCGTTGAGGTAAAAGCGCAGGAAGCCGTACTTATCTTCAAAATGCGAGTAGAACGTCGGGCGGCGGATGAGTGCCCGGGCGCACAGCTCATTGACCGTGATGTCGTCGAACGTCTCCTCGGCCATCAGCGCCTCAAACGCCGCCATGAGCGCGCTGTAGGTTTTCTGCACGCGCAGATCTTTCTTTTTTTCCATGATTCTGCACTCCTTTACGCCCATCGTATCATATCGAACAAACGACACGAGCGGAACAAGCGATAAATATCTTACACTTTCATGATAACTGATATTTGTAATTTATCATTTTTCAGCTTATCTTTCTGTTATCAAAAAGTCAACCCCCGCGTTTTTGTCGGGGCAAGGAGTGGTGATCCCATTATGAACAAGAAACCGTCCACGCTGTACCGTGCATCGGAATGGATCGTCGACCATTACCGGCTGTTTTTCATCGTGTTTGCCGTGTTGCTGGTCTTTTCCGCGGTCGCGTCGGGCTGGGTGAAGGTCGAAAACGACGTCGCGGCCTATCTGCCGGCCGATTCCGAGACGCGGCAGGGGCTGGACATCATGGAGCAGGAGTTCCAGACCTACGGGTCGGCGAAGATCCTCCTGCGCGGCACGGACGCGGACACCGCCGCGGCCACGGCGGAGCAGATCCGCGCGGTCGACGGGGTGGACAGCTGCACGTACACGATGAACGACGCGGGCAGCGCGCTGCTGTCCGTCAGTCTGGCGGACCTCGAGGGCTCGGACACGTGCGCGCAGACCGTGCAGTCCCTGCGTGACCTGCTCGACGGCAGCGGCGCGTACATTTATTCCGCCGAGGGCTACAGCGTCTCCGATCAGATCAACGGCGAGGTGCGCGGCCTGCTCGTCATCGTGGCGATCATTCTCGTCACGGTGCTCACATTCACGTCCTCGACGTATGCCGAGGTGCCCATCCTGCTGATCACGTTCCTCGCGGCGGCGCTCATCAACAAGGGCACGAACTTCGTCTTCGGCACGATCTCGTTCGTGTCCAACGCTGTGGCCATTCTCTTGCAGCTGGCCATGTCGGTGGACTACGCCATCATCTTCTGCAACCGCTACAAGCAGGCGCACGAGACCCTGCCGGTGCGCGAGGCGGTCATCGAGTCGCTGGCCAAATCCATCACCGTCATCAGCTCCTCGAGCCTCACGACCATCGCGGGCCTCGTAGCCATGACGTTTATGAAGTTCGGCCTCGGGCGCGACCTCGGCATCGTGCTCATCAAGGCGATCTTTATCAGCCTCCTGACGGCGTTTCTGCTCATGCCGGGGCTGTTGCTCAAGCTCGGCCCGGCCATGGATAAGACGAAGCACCGCAATTTCGTGCCGAAGATCTCGGGCGTTGGCCGCCTCGCGTGGCGGACGCGCCGTGTGGTGCCGCTGGTGTTCGCGGCCGTGCTGGTCGTGGCGTGTGTCGGCGTCAACCGCGTGAGCTACGTCTACAGTGAAGCGCCGCTCAAAACACACAACGCGGACGCCAACCGCACCGCGTCGCAGGCGATCACGGCGGACTTCGGCGACGAGACGGTGCTGGCCGTCGTCGTCCCGGCCGGGGATTATGGCCAGGAGGCCGCGCTGCTCGATGCCCTCTCGGCCGTGCCGGAGGTCAAGAGCGCCGTCGGTATCGCGGGCACGGAGGCGGCCGGCGGCTACCGGCTGGCGGACGCGGTCGATTACCGGACGTTCGCGCAGCTCAGCGGCGTGGACAGCACGAGCGCGCAGGCGCTCTTCGCCCTCTACGCGGCCGAAAACGGCGCTGCGCAGACGGCTGCGCAGGACCTGCGCGGCTATCAGGTGCCGCTGCTGAAGCTGTTTGAGTTCCTGAATGACAAGATCGCCGACGGCACCGTTACGCTCAGCGACGCGCAGGCGGCGCAGGTCACGGCGCTCAGCGATCAGCTCACGCGCGCCAGCGCGCAGCTCGAGGGCGCGTCGTACCACCGGCTTGTGCTCACGCTCGCCGCGGCCTCGGACGGGGACGAGACGTTTGCTCTGCTCGACCGCATCCACGCCGTCGTGCACCAGTACTACCCCACCGACAGCTATCTCGTCGGCGATGCCATGTCCGCCTACGGGTCCGAGCAAACGTTCACGCAGGACAACGTCATGGTCAGCGCCATGTCCATCCTCATGGTCATGCTCGTGCTGCTGTTCACGTTCCGCTCGCTCGGTATGCCCATTTTGCTCACGCTCGTCATTCAGGGCAGCATCTGGATCAACTTCGGCATCACGGTGCTCACGGGCGAGTACGTGCTCTTCATGGTCTATCTCGTGGCCAGCGCCATCCAGATGGGCTGCAACGTGGACTATGCCATCGTCGTTGCCTCGCACTATACCGAGGCGCGTGCCGATCAGGGCCCGCGCGAGGCCATGATCATGGCGCTGAACCTCGCCTTCCCGACCATCATCACCTCCGGCACGATGCTCATCTCCGCCGGTCTGCTCATTGGCGCGCGCGTCTCGTCCGGTGCGGTGGCCGGCATGGGCCGGTTCGTGGGTGTCGGGTCGCTCATCACGGTGTTTCTCGTGCTGTTCGTGCTGCCGCAGCTTCTGCTGCTGGGCGACACCTTCGTGCGCCGGACCGCGCTGCCTGCGCAGCGCCGTCTGCCGCTGACCTCGGCGAGCCGCGCGGCCCGCTGGGTGCTGCTCGCGGCGGCCGTGTTCGTCATGGCCGTGTCGCCATGGAGCGTTGTGCGCACGCAGCAGGAGCGGGCCGACCGCGTGGAGGCTGATACGCAGCTATGCGACAACGCCCGTTCGCTCGGCGAGCTGGCGGCGTCGCTCGGCGCGCAGCAGGAGACGTATGACGCGCTCAAGCTCTCGTTTGCCACGGGCGTCGTGACGGACAACGTCGGCCAGAGCCAGCTCCAGAGCGGGCAGGCGGAGTATGACGCCGGCAGCGAGAAGCTCGCCGCGGCCCGGGCGCAGTATGCCGCCGGGCAGGCGCAGCTCGAGCAGGGCAAGGCGGACTACGCCGCCGGACAGGAGCAGCTTGCCGCGGCGAAGGAGGAATACGCCGCCGGGCAGGAGAAGCTCGCCAGAATCCAGCCGGTATACGACGCGGTGCACCCGGCCTACCAGCGCTATCTCGACCGGCAGGCGGAGTATGACGCGGCGGTCGCAAGCGGCGACCTTGCCAAAGCCGCGCTGCTCTGGCCGGGCGTGACGGCGCAAAAGCAGCTCTATGAGACGCAGCTGGTCGGCACCGGGTACTCCATTGAGTCGCTCGTGCAGGCGTATGAGGCCGGGCGGGCGCAGCTGGCCGACGGTGCGGCGCAGATCGCGGCGGCGGAGCAGCAGCTGCAGGATGCCCAGGCGCAGCTCGTCGCCGGGCAGGAGGCGCTCGACGCTGCGGCGGCCGAGATCGCGGCCGGGCAGAGCAAGCTCGACACGGCGGCGGGCACATTGGCCTCCGGCCGTCAGACGCTGGCGGCGAACCGGCAGCAGCTGGCGCAGGACCTCGCGGCGCTCACCCCGTATGAGGACGACACCGAGCGGCTGGAGCAGGGCATCGCCGTGCTCGTGCAGGACGAGGCGCTGCGCGCACGCGCCGGTTCGTCCGCGAGCTATGGCGACATCTGCGCGCTTGCGCAGGACCTCTACACGGCGGATATGGACACCGCGCGCACGGAAGCGGTGGTCTGGACGGGCATCTGCATTGCGCTGTTCGCGGCCGGTGCGCTCGCGCTCACAGGCGTGTGCCTCGGCCACCAGAGAGGAAAGGCCATGGCGTGGTGCACGGCGCTGGCGGCGATCTTGTCCGTCGGCTGCCTGATCGCCATGCTGGCCGCCGGTCACGGCGCGCTGCGCACGCTGTGCCTGTGCGCGGCGGTGGCGCTGCTCGCGCTGGCGTTCGTAGCTGCGGGGCTCACGCTCCGGCAGTGCGCGGAGCGGGCGCAGTAAGGACGCAGGGAAAAGAAAAAGTCGGGGCGCAGGCAGCTGCCTGCGCCCCGACTTTGCCTTTGCGGGCCGGTCAGGAGATCGAGAGATTCGCGGGGTGAAATTTCGCCGGGACGACGGCGATCTCATACCCGTCTGGGTCCTCGACGTAGTAAATGTCCTTTTGCAGTTCCTCAATGCACACGATGCCCATGACCTTGTGCCGCTGGTAGCTGCCCTCAAAATCGTCCGTAACGAGCGCGATGTGCACGTTGTTCTCCCCCAGCTCGTAGGGCGTTTTGCGCTCGCCGTACCACACGAGCGTGATCATGGCGCCGCCGTGCCGGTCGCTGAGGAAACACAGCACCATGTCCAGCGCGCTCTTCGGGTGTATGCGGAACACTTCCTTCATCCCGAACACGTCCTCATAGAACTTCACACTGCGGTCCAGATCAACGGCGTGGAGCTCAAAAACCGCATCGTCACTGAGACGCTCGACGCCATCCGCAGGGTCGTGCCGAAAAACTTCCCTGTGTCCGTGCGCATCAACGGCGCCGAGGGCGACTTCCGCCCCAACGGCAAGGAGTGGGACATGAACTACATGCAGGGCGTGGCCAAGCTGCTCGTCGCGCACGGCGCGGACATGGTCAACGTGTCCATGGGCGGCATGGACTGCATGCCGAACCCGGATATGCGCGCCCGCTACCGCGACGACATCATCCAGAACATCAAAAACGTTGTCGATGTGCCGGTCGCGGCCGTCAACTGCCTCAAGACCCCGGAAGAGGCCGAGGGCATGCTTGCCGACGGTGTGGCGGACATGGCCATCCTCGGCCGCCAGCTCATCTGCGATCCGGAGTGGGCCAACAAGGTCAAGGCCGGCCGCGAGGACGGCCTGGTCAAGAGCCGCATAGGCGACACTACGGCAAAAGCCGCCTATGACGGCTGGTACCAGTCCGTGTATGTTCCCGCTGTAGAGACCGCGGGCACGGAGGGATAAACCATGCAGGAAAAAACGGTTCTGATCAGCGGCAAGGAAGTGCGGTTCCGCTCCTCCGCCGCCATCCCGCGGCTTTACCGCATCAAATTCAAACGTGATATCTTCAAGGATCTCACCAAACTGGAAAAGTCCTACAAGGGCAAGACCGATGAGGGCGAGGAGATGCAGATTGAGGATCTGGAGATCTTCGAGAATGTGGCCGATATCATGGCCTGGCATGCCGACCCTACTATCCCCGGCACCATCGAGGAATGGCTGGATGAATTCGAGATGTTCTCCATCTACCAGGTGCTCCCCGAGATTCTGGAACTGTGGGGCGCCAATCTGGTGACCGACATCGAATCTGAAAAAAACGGAACCCCAGCGCCCGGGAGATAACGACGCCGCTTTTCCTGCTCCGATGCCTGGAGATCGGGCTGTCCATGTCTGACCTCAATCTCCTGACCATCGGCATGGTTCTGGATATCTGGACGGAAAAAGGCAACGACGAGTATAAATACGGCGAAAAGGAAGCCGTGCGGACAGCCGGACAGAAAGACTTCGACAATTTCTGAGTATACTGGCCAGAATACCAGTAATCATACAATTAAACGATTCTTGCCTTCAAATGGGTAGTGGGTGCAAGGCGGTCGAAGATTATGTAAACTGCTTGCGCTCTTCTCTTTTGCCAATACTTCCAGTTGGACTGTTGTACCACAGATTCGGTATTGATAGAATTGCTGTAGAGTAGCAGTGTGTAAGCTCAGAACATAACTGAAAACATCATTCCGTGACCTTATCCAACAGGAACTGCTTGAAGGCGCGGCCTGCTCTGGTCGGGAGCGTTCCGGCCTTTTCCACTAGGTAGATGTGATGCCCAGCGCGGTCGTCGTCCAGATAGCGCACCACAGTGTTTTCTCCGCAGTGGGACACGGCAGTGAAGTCATAGGTCGTCGCAATGCCGAGGCCCGCTTCCACGAGCTGCTGCAGAAGCGATTCGTCCGGCGTCTCGATCGGAACGGTCACATGCAGCCCCTGTGAGAGCATGAATTGGTCGATGTTCGTGCGGAAGCAGTGGTAGGCGCGTCCCTTGCCGAGAATGGTCTCGCCTGCAAAATCCTCGAAACTCAAATGCTCCTTCTGCGCCAGAGGATGATCCCGCCGCATCCGGAAGGCGAAGCGCGAATAGAACAGCGGCGTCGCCGTGAAGCGCGTGTTGTCGATCGGGCCGTTCACGACCGCGAAATCACACCTGCCGGCCGAGAGACTCTCCAGCGCGTATTCGTCCGTGGTGTCTAGAATGCTCAGCGTGATCTCCGGGTGCTGCCGGTGAAAGTCCAGCAGGAGATCGGCGCCGAGATACCCGAACAGGTGATCCAGCGCGTAGATCGTCACCACCGACCGCGCCTGATTGGTGAGGGTGTGTACGCCTTGGATCGTGGCGTAGTCATCCAGCAGCCGCTGTACGTGGGGTACCAGCGTCGTAGCGAAATCCGTGGGCTCCACTCCTCGGTTCATACGTGAGAACAAGGGACTGCCCAGTTCTTCTTCCAGGGAGCGGATCACGCGGCTCAGTCCCTGATGCGTCAGATAGAGCTTGTCCGCTGCGGCCTGAATGTTGCGACAGCGATAGACCTCCAGAAAATAAGACAGCTGTTTTTGGTTCATATGATCCCCTCCGACTCTATTCTACTACAACATTTTTGTTGCGGCAAGAGTGGGCTTTGTTTCTGTTGCACGGCAGGAAATCATGTTAAATTAAAGACACAGAGACAAATAAGGAGGCATCCCTCATGAATTTTCAGCAGATCCGCAGCGCGACCATCAAAATCACCTACGCAGGAAAGACCTTTCTGATCGACCCGTGGCTGGCGCCGCGCTTCACGAGCGGATGCCTCGCCATGATCCCGATGATGTGCGCCATGAACAGCGGCGGCGACCCTCGCAAGAAGTACGTCTTCGACGAGTGCTCCACCTGGGAAGCCGTGAAGCCGAAGCACAAGTGGCTTCCGTGCCCGCTGCACTCCCTGCCCATGTCCGTCAAGGAAGTCAACGAGGGCGTGGACGCCTACATCTGCACCCACGTGCATCTGGACCACATCGGTCTCGCTCCCAACGGCAAGGCCTGCCAGGGGCTGGACAAGAATCGTCCGATCTATGCCATCAACCGGCAGGACGCGGACTATCTGGCGTTCTCCGGCATGAAGGACGTCCGGGTGATCGAAGACCGCGTCACATGGGGCGACGCGGAGATCATCAAGGTCAACGCCGTTCACGGCACGAAGGTTCCGTGCTGTGACGCCGCCGGATTCATCTTCCGCAGCCCCAATGAAAAGACGCTCTACGTCTGCGGCGACACCGTCTGGTGTGACGACGTGGCGGAGACGATCGAGAAGTATCATCCTGATGTGATCATCACGAACAACTGTGCTGCCATGCTGGTAAAAAACGGCCGTCTGATCATGGACGACAACGATCTGGCCAAGGTCTGTGCAGCAGCGCCCGAAGCGGTGGTCATCGCAAGCCACATGGACAACGTGCCGCACGCCACGCTCACCCGCAAGACACTGTCCAAGAAACTGGAGAAGAAGGGCATCCGCAATCGCGTCTGCATCCCCGAAGACGGAGAGAGCTACACGCTGTAAAACGCATATCTAGTTGTGGTATATTGCTTCGAGAATGATATCGCGCTTGAACCGCTGCTTGAGGAAGAGAAACAGGCATTTGAGAAATATGCTTCTGTAAAAGATGCAGAAATTTGGATCGTATAAAATCGAAAACCTTATCATCACACGGCATCAGCCTTAACGGCTGTTGCCTTTTTCATGCCCGGAGCAATCCGGGTTTTTCTATTTCATGTCGAAGGAGGTGGAATACATGCCTCTCCCCTTGCGCTGTTGCCTCAACTCTCCGGATATGGTATATTAATGGAGAAAACCACGGTAGTAACCCACCCTGATTTTTACTACCATTTGACTACCATTGACGGCTTTGACTTGCCGCATCTTTCCATATTTTTCCGTTTCCGTGACAGAGTCACATTCTGTTCACAGGTTTTTGAGCTCGGCAAATCGCGGTAAAACGCGGCAGAATACGGCTTTTTAGGAGGCTGATCGCACTTGACCAAAATACTATTTATCTGCCACGGAAATATCTGCCGCAGCCCCATGGCGGAGTATCTGCTCAAGGAAATGGTGCGTCAGCAGGGGCTCGCGGCACAGTTTCAGATCGCCTCGGCGGCGACGAGCCGCGAGGAGATCGGCAACGACGTCTACCCGCCCGCGCGCGCCGAGCTGCGCGCCCACGGCATCCCGGTCGGTCACCGCGCCGCCGTGCAGGTCACGCCGCGCGACTACGATGCCTATGACTGGCTGCTGACGATGGACGAGAACAACGCGCGCAACCTCCGCCGCATCCTCCCGCACGACCCGGACGGGAAGATCCGCCCGCTGCTGTCGTTCGCGGGGCTGCAGCGCGGCATCGCCGACCCGTGGTATACGGACGATTTCGGCACGGCGTATGACGATCTCGTGCTCGGCTGCACGGCGTTTCTGGACGCGCTGCGCCGCCGCGGCGATATTTAAAAGAATGACCGCCCCGGCCGGGGCGGTCATTCTTTAGCATGAGATGCTGTTACACCGACCAGTGTCGGCGGTCAAACAGCGCGATCGTGACAGCGACGGCGGCGGCGAAAAACACCAGCGCCGGCCACGGCAGCCCCAGCACCCGCGGCAGCGGGGCGAGACACGTGATGGCTGCGCAGAACAGCAGCGAGCAGTCCAGCAACGCAAAGATGAGCCGGTTCAGCAGCTTCGACTGCGCGGCGCGCGCCGCGTCCGACCACGATTTTTTCACGTTGACGGTCAGCTGCCCGGCGTTGGCCTTGCTCAAAAAAGCCGACAGCTGCGTCGGAAGCACCGTGAGCTTTTCGCCAGAACGGGCGAGCTGCTGCGCAAGCGTTTTGACCTTCTTTTCAATGTGCTCGCGGCTCAGGGCGGTGTTCTTGACGTACTCCGCCACGATCTCGATGACGTTTGCATCCGGCGACACGCTCGTGAGCATGCCCTGAATGACGAGCAGGCTGCGCCCGAGCATCGTCAGCGAGGCGGGCACGGACACGCCGTACTCGTTCAGGATCTGCACGAACTCATCCACGAGCACGCCCATGTCCATATCGGCCATCGGCATGGACTCGTACTTGTGCAGGAAGATGCCGATGCGCTCCGTGAGCGCCTGCTGGTCGGGTGCGCGGTCATACCGGCCGAGCGCGAGCAGCGTCTGCGTCAGGGCGGGCACGTCCTGGTCATAGATCGTGCGGATGATGCCCATGTACAGCTCCGCCTCGCGCGGGCTGATGCGGCCCATCATGCCGAGGTCGAGCCAGATGATCTTCCCGCCCTGCACGCGGATATTGCCGGGGTGGGGGTCGGCGTGGAAGAAGCGGTAGACCGTGATCTGGCGGATATAGTTGTGCACGAGCTTGACGGCGATCTCATTGAGATCATACCCGTCGGCGCGCAGACCGTCGGCATCGTCGATCTGGTGGCCGGCGATGTACTCCATGACGAGCACGTTTTTCGTGCACCACTTCGGGAATGTGGCCGGGCAGTCGGCGTAGGCCACGCCGTCGTTGAGGCGCTTGAACTCGGCGATGTTGTCCGCCTCGATCGTAAAGTCGAGCTCCTCCTGCACGGTGTGCCAGATCTCGTCGAGCACGGCGTGAAAATCCAGCGCGCTCGCGAGCGGCGTGTATTTGAGCAGTGCAGCGGCGCGCTTGAGCAGACGCACGTCGCGGCTCATGATCTCGTACAGGTCCGGGCGCTGCACCTTCACGACCACGCGCTGGCCGTCCGTGAGCGTCGCGGCGTGCACCTGCGCGATGGAGGCCGAGCCGAGCGGCCGGATGCCGATGTCCGAAAAGACCTCCTGCCACGGGCGGGCGTAGGCCTGCGTGAGAATGTTCTCCACCTCGGTCAGCGGCATGGGCGTCACGTCCGTGCGCAGCGTCTCGAGCGCGAGGCAGTATTCTTTGGGCAGAATGTCCGAACGCATGGACAGAATTTGTCCGAATTTGACAAACGTCGGCCCGAGGTCTACGAAAATATCGCGCACTTTCTCCGGCGTCAGCCCCTGGACGAGGTGATGCTTTTGCAGTATGGCGACGATCTCGGCGAAGCGCTTGGCCTCGTCGAGCTGCGCGGCGGGGCCGGCCATCAGCCCTCTTCCTTCATGGCCAGCAGCTTCTGCAGCAGCGCCTCGCGCTCGTCGGCGCTCATGGCGTCCACGTCCACGGCGGGCTTTTCGTCCGCGTCCTTGGCGGCGGCCTGCTTGCAGGTGCGCTTGAGCTCCTCGTTGAGCACGCGCCCCTTCTCCACGGTCACTTCGCCGCGCGCGACGCACTCGTCGAGCAGCTTGCCGAGCTTTTCGCAGCCGAGGTCGGCCGCGCCCACGGAGGCGACGATCAGCTTGCGCAGATAGCTTTCAATAGAATCCATAATCCATACACTCCTTATCTTATCTTGTGCACTTTGCGGTATCGTATGCCCGGTCTCGGGCGGGGATCACGAGTCGGCGTCGGCCGCGGCGGCCGCGTCGAGCAGCGCCATGACCCGGCGGTAAAACAGGCGTGTGCGCACGACGCCGTTGTTCATCACGCCGCCGATCGCGGCCAGGTGGTCGAGATTCTCGACCGGCAGCACCTGCCACACGCCGCGCGCCGGCGTCTGCCCGGGCACAAAGTCCGTGTACGGCGCGCCTTCAGGGTACCGGGCGGAGATCGTGTTGACCAGCCCGTCGTTCGGCAGCCAGCTGCGCGGCATGCCCGCGCCGTCGCGCCCCATTGCGGTCGAAAACGGCCAGAGCAGCGGCGTCATGGCCGTGTCGGGCTTCTGGTCGTGCGTGAGCAGGCGCGGCAGCGTTCGGCAGCAGGGGATGGAGAAATACCATGCGTCCGGCAGCGTTGCGATGCGCACATTGAGCGCGCGCGCACCCGCGGGGCGCAGGTCGTCAAAGGCGTTGTCGCCCGTCGGCAGCGGATTTTGCGCCAGCATGCGCAGCGCGGCCGTCGTGAGCGGCTCGTCCGGGGCGCGCCGGATGCCGAACTGGTCGAGCCGGAAGTCATACACGCCCTTGAACGCCGAGATGCCGAGCGCGCGCGCCGCACCCAGAAACAGCGTTGAGAGCGCGTTGGCCGCGTCCGGCTGCACGTCGAGAAACGTGGACCCGTCGTGCGGCGCGGCGATGGCAACCAGCGCGTGTACCCAACCCGCCTTGCCGCCGGTGAACAGCGGCGAGGGCGTCTCGCCCGTGGCCTCGGCCGCCTGCACTTCCTCCGGGCAGCCGTGCGCGAGCAGCTGCATGAGCAGCCGCGCCGTCGCGCCGCCGAAGCTGTGGCCCACGAGGTCGATGGGCCTGTCCGCGCCCCAATCGGGCACGAGCGGGGCCGGATACGCCGTACCGAAGCGCGCGTGGCCGAAGCGCCGCGCGTGTGCGATGCCGTAGTCGGCGGTGCCGCCGGTGAGCTCGGCGTAGAGCTCGCACGCACGGTCCCACGCGCTCGAGATGATGCCCACCGAGGCGGCGCGGCAGTCATACCCGCAGGCGTTGAGATAGCCCAGCACGTCGCCCGCCGCGAGCCCCCAGTAGGGTACCGCGCGGTAGAGCGCGTCGCGCGCGCCCCAGCCCAGCAGGCCGTGCACGAACACGGTCGGGTACGGTGTGCGGCCGCCGGACGCTGCGTCCGGCAGCAGGCACGCGCCCACTTCCAGCGTCTGCTGCAGCAGCTGCTGCGGTGTCTTCATGGCGCGCCTCCTCCTGAATGAAAATACTGTTATTAAAAATACTGTTATTAATATAGCACACCCGGCCGGGAGCGTCAATGCCGCGGCACGGCGGCGTAAAATGACGGAAATGCACAGGTACGCCCCAAAAGAATTGTGCACAAATGCTAAAAGTAAAAAAATTCTGAAAACGGGGTTGACTTCATCGGCTAAAAGCGCTAAAGTAGGCACATCTTCACTACAGGAGGCCGCAAACATGCGTCTGGTCCGATTTGCAAGCGCATATTCCTACTATTACTTTATTGAGGGTAATAGTCGTTTGTGCTGCAAACATACCAGAACCATCTGAGACTTCCCGATCCGGTTTTGACAAGGCTGCACAGACGACTGTGTGGCTTTTTTCTTTGCCGGAACTTACATTTAGGAGGAGAAAACACATGAACATCAAAAAACTCACTGCTCTGCTCTGCGCCGTGGTCATGGTACTGTCGCTGGCCGCCTGCGGCGGCAGCGGCGACAAGGCCGAGAATAAGCACTACACCGTCGGCATCTGCCAGCTTGTGCAGCACGACGCGCTCGACGCGGCCACCAAGGGCTTCCGCGACGCGATCACCGACGCGCTCGGCGCCGAGAACGTCACCTTCGACGAGCAGAACGCCGCCGGCGACAGCGCCACCTGCGCCACTATCTGCAACGGCTTCGTGTCCAGCGGCGTGGATCTGATCCTTGCCAACGCGACCGGCGCGCTGCAGGCTGCGGCCGCCGCCACGAAGGACATCCCGATCCTCGGCACGGCCGTCACGGAGTACGGCGTTGCGCTCGGCATCGACAACTTCTCCGGCACGGTCGGCGGCAATATCTCCGGCACGTCCGACCTCGCGCCGCTCGATCAGCAGGCGGCCATGATCACGGAGCTGTTCCCGGATGCCAAGAACGTCGGCATCATCTACTGCTCCGGCGAGCCGAACTCCGTCTACCAGGCGGACGTCGTCAAGGCCGCGCTTGAAAAGGCCGGCTGCACTGTCACCATCTACACCTTCGCCGATACGAACGACGTCGTCTCCGTCACCGGCACGGCGAGCGACGCCAACGACGTCCTCTACGTCCCGACCGACAACACCGCCGCCTCCTGCGCCGAGGCCATCAAGGGCGCTGCCACGAAGCCCATCGTCGCCGGCGAGGAGGGCATCTGCAAGGGCTGCGGCGTTGCGACGCTGTCCATCGACTACTACGAACTCGGCCGCACCACCGGCGAGATGGCCGTGAAGATCCTCAAGGGCGAGGCCGACATCTCCACCATGGCCATCGAGTACTACCCGAACCCGGTCAAGAAGTACAATCCCGAGATGGCCAGCCTCTACAACCTCACCATCCCGAGCGACTACGCGGCCATCGGCTGATCATTCGAACAAATTCCCGGCTCCCTGCCGCAGTTTCTGCGGCAGGGATACTCTACACGATGAGGTAATTTTATGAATTCACTGGTTCTTGCGTCCCTGAGCCTGCCGAATCTGGTTTCGCGTCTGCCCGGCGGCGTCGCCCAGGGCATCATCTGGGGCATCATGGCCCTGGGCGTGTACATCACGTTCCGCCTGCTCGATGTCGCCGATCTGACGGTCGACGGGTCGTTCACCACCGGCGGCGCCGTGACGGTCATGCTCATCATCGCCGGTTGGCCGGCGTGGGCGGCGCTGCTGGCCGCCGTGGTCGCGGGCCTGCTCGCGGGTCTCGTGACCGGCCTGCTGCACACGAAGCTCGGCATTCCGGCCATCCTCGCCGGCATCCTGACGCAGTTCGCGCTCTACTCGATCAACCTGCGCATCATGAGCATGAAGGCCAACACCCCGGTCAACCCGGATAAGTACAGCCTGTTTCTGACGCTGCGCAGCGTGCCTGGTGCGATCTGGAAGGGCCTGCTGCTCGCAGCCGTGCTCATCGCGCTCCTCTACTGGTACTTCGGCACCGAGCAGGGCAGCGCCATCCGCGCCACGGGCGCCAACCCGGCGATGAGCCGCGCGCAGGGCATCAACATCAATGCCATGAAGGTGCTCGGCCTGTCGCTCTCGAACGGCATGGTCGCGCTCTCCGGCGGCCTGATGGCGCAGTACCAGGGCTTTGCCGACATCAACATGGGCCGCGGCGCCATCGTCATCGGCCTCGCCGCCGTCATCATCGGCGAGGTGCTGTGCGACGCGTTCTTCCGCAAGGGCTGCAACTTCTCCGTGCGCCTGAGCTTTGTCATCCTCGGCGGCATCGTGTATTACCTCGTCATGGTGCTCATCCTCTGGCTCAAGCTCGACCCGAACGACCTCAAGCTCTTTACCGCCGTGATCGTGGCGGCGTTCCTGGCCGTGCCGTATCTCAAGGGGCAGGCCAAGAGCTCATTCCACCGCCTGAAGAAGGGAGACAAGTGATATGCTGACATTAGACCATATCTCCAAGACCTTCAACCCCGGCACCATCAATGAGAAGCGGGCGCTCGACGGGCTGTCCCTGCACCTGAATCCGGGCGATTTCGTGACCGTCATCGGCGGTAACGGCGCCGGAAAATCCACCATGCTCAACGCCGTCGCGGGCGTCTGGCCGGTGGACTCCGGCCGCATCATCCTCGACGGTGTGGACGTGACCGCCATGCCGGAGCACCGCCGTGCGCAGTACATCGGCCGTGTGTTCCAGGACCCCATGATGGGCACGGCCGCGAATATGCAGATCGAGGAAAACCTCGCCCTCGCCGCGCGCCGCGGCAAGAAGCGCACGCTGCGTTGGGGCGTCACGAAGGCGGAGCGCGAGGAATATCATGAGAAGCTCAAGAGCTTTGGCCTCGGCCTTGAGGACCGCATGACGGCGAAGGTCGGCCTGCTCTCCGGCGGCCAGCGCCAGGCGCTGACACTGCTCATGGCCTCCCTGCAGAAGCCGAAGCTGCTCCTGCTCGACGAGCACACCGCGGCGCTCGACCCTGCGACGGCGGCCAAGGTGCTCGAGCTCTCGGACCGCATCGTGCGCGAAAACCAGCTCACCGCCATGATGATCACCCACAACATGAAGGACGCCATCGTGCACGGCAACCGCCTCATCATGATGAACGAGGGCCACATCATCCTCGATATCGAGGGTGAGGAGAAAAAGAAGCTCACGAAGCAGGACCTGCTCGAAAAGTTCGCCGAGGTGGCGGGCACGCAGGTCGAGTCCGACGAAGTGCTCCTGAGCTGACACGCAGACATCCCGGCCCATCGGATATTGAGAAAAGAGAAGCATCTCCGGCGCTGAAACGCACAGCGCCGGAGACTTTGCTTTTCCCGGCACTTTTTGCCGTGCATTTTTGCCCGTGCAGCAGCACCCACGAAAACCACCAAATAACGGGCAGAAAGTTTGTGCAGTTTTTTTGTCGGAAAATGCACACAAATGCCGAAATTTATGCTACCCTTTTCATGCGAAATTTTTTGTTTTTGCAGGTTTGTCGAGGGGTCAGGAGGATAGGGTCCGTGGTTTTCAGCAGCCTGTCGTTTTTGTTTTGCTTCTTTCCGGCGTTTCTGCTGGTGTATTATCTGACACCGTCGCGCCCGGCCGGCGCGCGCAATGCCGTGCTGCTGGTTGGGAGCTGTGTGTTTTATATCATCGGGCTGGACGGTCAGTGGGCGTACTTTGCGCTGCTGGCCGCATCTGTGTTGGTCAACTACGGGCTGGGGCTTGCCATCACGCGCGACAAGCCGCGCGCAAAGCTGTGGCTCATCGTGGGCCTGTGCTACAATTTCCTGTGGCTGTTCCTATTTAAATATCTCAACTTCCTGCTCACCGGCGTCAACGGTGTGCTCGGCTGGGTGTCCGGCGGCAAGGCGGCCGTGCCGCTGCTGGGCTGGGCGCTGCCGGTCGGCATCAGCTTTTATACGTTTTCCGCCGGCGGCTATCTCATCGATGTTTACCGCGGTACCGTCGCACCGGAGCGCTCGCTGCTCACGTTCGGCACATACCTGACCATGTTCCCGAAGCTCGTTTCCGGCCCGATCGCGAGCTATGCGCAGCTGCAGCCGGAGTTCGGCGCACGCGATGTGTCGCTGCGGCAGGCGGTGGACGGGCTGAAGCTGTTCGTGTTCGGCATGGCGCTCAAGATTCTGCTCGCCAACCAGCTCGGCGGCCTCTGGAGCGATGTGACCACGATCGGCTTTGAGAGCCTCTCGACGCCGCTGGCGTGGATGGCCGCGTTCGCGTATTCATTCCAGCTCTATTTTGACTTCTGGGGTTACTCGCTCATGGCCATCGGCATCGGCCGGATGCTCGGCTTCCACCTGCCGGAGAACTTCCGCTGCCCGTACCTCGCGCTGAGCATGACGGAGTTCTGGCGCCGGTGGCACATTACGCTGGGCACGTGGTTCCGCGAGTATCTGTATTTCCCGCTCGGCGGCAGCCGCTGCAGCCGCAGGCGCATGATTTTTAACCTGCTGGTCGTCTGGGTCGCGACCGGGCTCTGGCACGGCGCGCACCTGAACTTCCTGCTCTGGGGCCTCGGCCTGTTTGGAATCCTCACGGTCGAAAAGCTCTGGCTCAAGAAATATCTCGACCGCTGGCCGGTGCTCGGGCACCTGTACATGCTCGTGCTCATTCCGCTGTCGTGGGTGGTGTTCTCCGTGTCGGACCTCGGGCAGCTCGGCGCGTATTTCGGCCGGCTGCTGCCGCTGTTTTCGCACGCGGCGGCCTACCCGCTCGATTTTCTCAAGTATGGTAAGACCTATGGGGTGTTCCTCGTGCTGGGCCTCGTGTGCTCGACGTCGCTGCCGGCGTATGTGTACCGCCGGCTCAAGGGTACGTGGGCCGGGGCGGTCATTCTGGCCGTGCTGTTCTGGCTGTGCCTGTTCTGCCTGAGCAAGGGCATGAACGACCCCTTTATGTACTTCCGATTCTAAGGAGCGCTGACGTATGAAACGCATCAAACCGCAACATTTCCTCATCCTGCTGCTGGTGGCCGCCATCGCGGCGGCGCCGTTTCTCATCCGCGGCCTGATCGACCGCAGCAGTGTCGGCAAGCAGCCGGCCGCGGCCGTCACGGCGGCGCCGGAGGAGACCGCCGAGCCGACGCCCACGCCGGAGCCGACGCCGCTGCAGTTCACGACCGTGGATGCCTCGTATTTTGACGACGCGCTCTTCATCGGCGACTCGCGCACCGTCGGCATCGCCGAATACGGCAGCCTGAAAAACGCGACGTATTTTGCCGACGTCGGCCTGAATGTCTACGTTGCGCAGACGAAGGCCATCGCCGTGAAAAATGTCGGCACCGTCACGCTGCCGCAGCTGCTGAGCCAGAAGACGTTCGGCAAGGTCTACATCATGCTCGGCATCAACGAGCTCGGCAACGACCTCGACGACATCACGGCCAAGTTCTCCTCGCTCATCGACACCGTGCGCGCCGCGCAGCCGGACGCCATCATCTTCGTCGAGGCGAACCTGCACGTTGGCCCCTCGCGCTCGAGCACGGACGCAACGTTCAATAACCCCCGCATTGACAAGCTCAATGAAAAGCTCGCCGCCCTCGCCGACGGCAAGACGATCTTCTACATCGACATCAACGAGCTCTTCGACGACGAAAACGGCAATCTGCGTGCCGATGCCAGCGGCGACAGCACCCATGTCTACGCCAAGTATGACCTTGACTGGTGCGACTGGCTGTGCACGAAGGCGATCGTTCGCTGAAAAAATAGGACAAAGGCCAGCCGGAAACCGCTTCCGGCTGGCCTTTGTCGTGATAGATCTGGATACATCACTTATGTTTTCCGTTTTTTCTCCCTCGACGTGGTAGCGCGCATCAGCGCTTGAGGATGTACCATACAAACGCGCCGCAGGTAATGATCATACCGCCGCCAACTGCTGCAAAGATCATGTGACTGCCTCCTTTCCCCCGATGTCCCGGCCGGGGTCCGGACGGGATCTGTGAAGATACTTTATTATAAGGAATCTATGCGCTAAGTTTCCGGAAAACAGCGGCCCAAACGCTGCGCAGCCGTTAAGAAGGCGGAAAAGAATGCGCCTGAGGCTGCAAAGACCGTCGCGTTTGGACAGACAATGTGCTATGCTGACAGTGGAGCCGAGACGGCTGTTCGGAAAGAGGGGTGCTTATGCAGAAAGCATGGAAGCGCATGCCGCAGTGGTTGCGCGATACGATCATGTTCATTTTCATCATGGGCTGCGCCGTCGGCGTGTGCGAGCTGCTGTCTGCCTGCTATGACGACAACAACCCGTTTGCCACCTCCGTGTTCATTCTGGCGGTGGTGCTCGTCTCGCGCTTTACAACCGGGTACTGGCCCGGCATTCTGGCGTCGGCCGTCGGTGTGGTGAGCGTGAACTATCTGTTTACTTACCCGTTTCACGAATTCAACATGTCGATCGACGGCTACCCGCTGACATTTGCGGTCATGCTGGTCGTGAGCATTCTCGTGAGCACGCTCACGACGCAGATCAAGCGGCAGGAGCAGCTGCGCTACGAGGCGGAACGGGACCGCATGCGCGCCAATCTCCTGCGCAGCGTGTCGCACGATATCCGCACGCCGCTGACGGCCATCATGGGCCTGAGCGCGACCGTGGAGGAAAACGAGGCGCTCACGGACGAGGGGCACGGCATGGTCGAGGAGATCCACCAGAACGCGCAGTGGCTGCTGCACCTGTCGGAGAACATCCTGTCCGTTACGCGCTTTTGCGATGAAGGCGTCGTGATCGAGAAATCGGACGAGGTCGTCGAGGAGATCGTCGGCAGTGCGATCCGGCGCTTTCGCAAAAATTGCAAGACCGATATCCCCATCACGGTCTCGAAGCCGGAGGAGATCCTGCTCGTGCCGATGGACGCCACGCTCATCGAGCAGGTGCTGCTCAACCTGCTGGAGAACGTCGCCAAGCACAGCCCGTCGGCGACGAAGATCTTCATTGAGATCCGCAGAGATGCCCGCCGCATCTGGCTGACCGTGGCCGATAACGGCGACGGCATCCCGCCGCAGCTGCTCGGTGTGCTCTTTGACGGCTATCTGCCGCTCGGCGCGGTGGAGGCGTCCGACCGCAGCCGCCATATGGGCATCGGACTGAGCGTCTGCCGCGCGATCGTGCGCGCGCACGGCGGCGAGATTTATGCAAGAAACAAGATCGACGGCGGCGCGGAGTTCCGCTTCTGGCTGCCGGCGGAGGAGGAATCGAACACATGATCCGTGATAAAATCATCATTGTCGAGGATGATCCCGGCATCAGCAAGTACCTGCAGGCGGCGCTGCGCTCGCACGGATATGATATCCTGCTGGCGCCTGACGGTAAGACCGCGCTGGAGATGATCGCCTCGCACTGCCCGGATGTGCTGCTGCTGGATCTCGGCCTGCCGGATATGGACGGCAGCGAGATCATACGCTCCGTGCGCACCTGGAGCCGGATGCCGATCATCATCATCTCGGCCCGCAGCGCGGAGATCGACAAGGCGGCCGCGCTCGACATGGGCGCAGACGATTACCTGACCAAGCCTTTCGGCACGGTGGAGCTGCTCGCGCGCATCCGCACGGCGCTGCGCCACACGCGCACCGACGGCACGAGCGACGGTCTGGCCATGACGGGCGAGTACCGTGTCGGCGACCTGTGCATCGACTACAACAAGCACCGCGTCTTTCTCGCCGGCGAGGACACGCACCTGACGCCGAACGAGTACAAGATCGTGGCGCTGCTCGGCCGGCACGCCGGACAGGTGCTCACCTACAAGTCCATGATGAAGGAGCTCTGGGGCCCCGGCGTCGGCGGGGACAACAAGCTTCTGCGTGTGCACATGGCGAACATCCGCCGCAAGATCGAGCCGAACCCGGTCGAGCCGCAGTACATTTTCACCGAGGTCGGCGTCGGCTACCGCATGGCCGACAGCCATTAAGTCCATAATAAAAAGCTCCCGGAGCGTGCTCCGGGAGCTTTTTTGCATTTTGCTGGGTTTTAATCCGCCGTGATCGTTACGGTGCGGGAGATGGACTTTGCCATGTCGTTGCCGCCGAAGATATAGGCGGTCTGGCGGTAGGTACCGGCCTCGGTGGGCGCCTTGCTGCTGACATAGAGCTTGTGCGCGGCCGTGAAGCCGATGTAGCGGTAGTGCACGCCGTCCTGATTGTCGGCGGCGCTGTCACCGCGCATAAGCGTGGCGTTGAGGGTATCGGCCTTGAGCGCGCTGGCGGCATAGGTCGTCTCGCTGTTGTTCCAGCTCAGGCTTGCGCCGGAGGTGTGCATCTTCACGACGAGCACGCCGGTGCCGACGCCTGGGTTGTAATTCGGGTTCGAGGCGATGGCCGTCACGAGGTACATGCCCGCGCGGTTCGGCGAACCGAAGGCCACGCGCGTGCTGTCAAACACGCTGGGCAGGCTGTTGAGAGTGTCGACCAGCTTCGTGAACGCAGTGATATCCACGCCGATGAGCTTCAGAAAATCGGCCGCGCCATCCAGCAGTTTTTGATTGTCCTTCAGGAATGCACGCAGTTCGCCGACGGTTGTGCCGTCGCGCAGCGCTTCGGTGAGTGTTTTGCCAAGAATGGGCTTGACGATCGGGTCGAGCACTTTCAGCGCTGTCTCGGATACCATACTCTCCGGGAGCTGCACGTAGACGATGCCGGACAGGCCGCTCGTCACGCCGCTGTAGATCTTGAAGATGGCGAAGGTGTCCTCGGGGTTCGTGGTCACATACTGCTGCGTGGTCAGGGTCTCACCGGCGGAGATGGCGGCTGCCTGCACCTTGACGCGCACATTGGCTTTGTCGACCGTGAGCGTGCCCTCGGCTGCGTCACAGCCGTGGTAGTCCGCTGTGGTCGGGAAGCTCGCGCGGATCTTCTGGTTTTCACCGGCGCCGATGCTCGGTGCGGTGTAGATGGTGACGCTGCCGCCCTCGATCGGGAACCAGAGTTCCGGGGAGAGTTTGTTCGTGCTTGTGTTCTGCAGGTAGCCTTTGGTCTTATATTCGATGACCATGCTCTTGGCTGCGTCCTCCTTGCTCACAGTGGTCTGCGACCAGTCGATGAGTTTGTCGAGGATCTGCGTGCGCATGGCGGCGGCGTCCTTCGTGTAGGTGACGGACACGCCCTCCTTGAGCACGATCTTTGCGTCCGCGCGCGCGTCAATCAGCGTCACGGTGACGATGGCTTCCGTGCCGTTCGTGGTGAGCTTCATTTCATAGGTGCCCGCACTGACGGCAGAGACCTTCGTAGCACCGGCCCAGCCGCCCTTGAGGTCGACCCAATAGGTTTTGATGAGACCTTTGTGCTGCTGCGTCACGGTCACGGATGCGGCGTCCGCATCGGGCAGCGCGGCGGCGACGATGGCGGCGCGCAGCGCATCGAAGTCGATGGCGCCGTTCGCCGTGTAGGGGATGTTGACCTGATAGGTCTCGCCAGAAGTCTCCGGTGTGTCGGCCGGTTCCTCCGGCGTGTCAGCCGGGGTGGTGTCCGGGGTCTGCGCCGGCGTATCGGCCGGGGTATCAGTGTCCGCATCCGCGGGCTGCGCCAGCTTTGTGAACGTGTAGACCTCCGTCGTGCCCTTCAGGCGCACGGCGTAGTCCTGCGCGGGGGACTGGCTGTCCAGCGCGGGATAGCTCACGCCGAGCACATCCAGCGCGGGGAAGCCCGCCTTGCCCGCCGTGAGCGCGGGGATGATGCCGGCAGTGGTGCCGGTCACGGGCACCCATTTGGTCGCGCCGCCGGACAGCGTGCTGGTCGCTTTGTACTCCCATTCCTGGCAGCCGACATCGCTGTAGTTGCTCAGCAGCGTCTGGCTGAGCAGGTCATTGACGTCCGCGTCGTCGGGGATGTAGGCCGCACCGTCGTGCACGTCCGGCACGACGTCCGCGGCAAAGGCCGGGATCTGGAACGCGGCGAGCTGGCCGAACAGCAGTACGGCCAACAGGACCGCAAGGATCCGTGTTATGTTTTTGTGGGTTGTCATTGCAAAAAACCTCCTGTTTGTGGTCTTTGAGGACAGCCTGTATTATAGGACGTATTTCGACAAATTTCAACATTTCTGATAAAAATGTGACACATTATCTTACCTGTATAAAAAATCCTCGCCCGCAAGCGTGCGGACGAGGAAAATGCTTGATATTTCAGGATTATTTGCCCAGCTCGGCGAGCATTTTACTGCGGATGCCCTCGGTGAGGTCGGTCGTTTTCGTGGCCTTGACGGTCTCGGCCGGGATGACCTCGCGGATGCGCACATACACATGCGAGCGCCGCCAGGGGACGTTGTGCGCGATGCGCTCCGTGCCCTCGATCGTTGCGACGACGATGGGGACGCCTGCCTTCTGTGCGATCTTGAGCGAGCCGGCGTGCCAGGGCAGCAGCTCACCGCTTTTGCTGCGCGTGCCCTCGGGATAGATGGCAAACGAGCACTCATGCGCGCGGATGAGGTCTGCCGCGGCATTGATCGTGGTCAGGGCGTTGCGCGCGTTCTCACGGTCGATCGGCAGAAAGCAGCACCGGCGCACGAACGGGCCGATGACGAACTTGCGCATGTTCGATGGCTTGGACACGAACGCCAGCCGCCAGCGCCGCAGCACCCACCACTGCACCATGGGGTCAAAGTTCGAGCGGTGGTTGCTCACGAACAGATATTCCGTGTCTGTCGGCATCTTCTCGAGCCCCTCCACGTGGATCTTCACGCGGCAGAGCGCGAGGATCCATCCGTCGAGCGCCATGGTCAGTGCGTGATAAAACGGGCTGATGTGCGCATACATTTTATTCGGGCCGGCAAACCACGTGCAGACAAACATCAGCAGCACATACACGAGGTTCGCTGCCACGAAGCAGCCGATTAAAACCGGCAGCAGCCACCAGCAGCTCAGCGCCGGGGACAAAAAATAAATCCACGCTGTGCTGAGCACGGCGGGAATCCACAGCAGGTAATAAAGCACGAACGGACACCTTCAAGCATATTAAATATTAAAATATTGCCAATAGTCATTGACGATAAACTTCCAAATCTATTATAATTGCATCGGAATACCGTGTCAATGAACGAGATGTAAACTTGCACGGATTCCGAAAACATTCTGATTGGAGATAGGATGGGATAAGATGATCGTATTAAAATGGGTGTTCCCGGTGTTCCTGGCGGTGCTCGCCATCGTGCACCTCATCAGCTGCTGGCGCGGCGATGATGACCTGCGCAAGCCGACCAAGGTCGCGCTGATGCCGGTCGTCGCGCTGGCCTACCTTGCCTTTTCCTGCACGCCGTCGCTTTGGGTGGTCGCCGGCCTGCTGTTTGGCTGCCTGGGCGATCTGTTTCTGCTCTGGCCGCTCAAGAAAAAGTTCTTTGTCCTCGGCACGTCCTCGTTCTTCCTGGGTCACGTGTGCTACCTGATTTTTATCTACACGCACTATGTCATTCGCGTCGGCTGGGTCTGGATCGTCGTGATCAGCGCGGTCTACGCCGCCGGTGCCGCGTTTGTGTACGCCAACAGCCGCAGAAACATTCCGCGCGCGCTGCGTCCGCTGTCGCTGGCATATATGCTCATGCTCTGCGTGCTGAGCGTGAGCCTCATCCTGCCGCTGCTGACGGCGTTCTGGTGGGGCAAGCTCGTGGCGTTTTTCGGCGCGACGTTCTTCCTCGCGTCCGACGGCGCGCTGTGCGATATGCTCTTTGTCAAGAAGGCCGAGCCCACGAAGCAGAACTTCGTCGTCATGCTCACGTACATCCTCGCGCAGACGCTGCTGGCCGTCGGTTTCGCAGCCTGCCCATAATCACCTGAAAAGCTAGATACTTCAAGGGTAACGGGGCACTCCGATACGGAGTGTCCCGTTTTTTGTACAGTGATGGGAAAATCTTAAAAATTTTGTTATTTTCTCTTTACACCGGGCGAAAAATGCAATACAATGCGTGCATCTACAGGAGGTCTCGGGGGGAAAAAGAGAACATGACGAAAGAGAAGGAAACGGAAAACCGGTCGGAACGAGAACAGTTTCTGGACCGGATGCTCAAGGAGATCCTCAGCGGACAGCGCAAGCCGGGCGACCGGCTGCCGACGGAGAGTGAACTGGCCGAGCAGTACGGTCTGCGCAAGACGAACGTGCATCTCGGTCTGCAGGAGCTGGAGCGGCTGGGTTTTTTGCGGGTCGTGCCCCGGCACGCGACCTATGTCGCGCCCTACTGGGAGCGGGCGAATCTGGAGACGCTGGCCGCCATCATGACGCACGGCGGCAAGCCGCAGCCGGAACTGGTGGATGCGTTTCTGGAGCTGCGCGAAATGGTCGCGCTCGGCTGGTTCCGCTGGACGGGCCGCAACCCCAAAACGGAGCAGATGCGGCACCTGTACGGGCTGCTCGAGCGGATGGAGGCCATCGCCTACGCACCGGACGGCGAGAAGGACAAGCCGGAATTTCTGGACCTGGTCAATCAGTTTCTGGTGTGCATGTTTGCCGAGTCGGACAACATGATCTTCCGCGTCCTGCTGCGCTCGTCGCGCGAGCTTGCGCACGTGACGTATTACATCGTGGCGTACACGCTGGACATGCGCGAGCTGTGCAGGACGTACCGCACGGTGCTCGACGGGCTGACAAGCGGACACGCATCGGAGGCGATCGACTACTGGTGCGGCTGGAGCGACAAGGTCACGGTGCAGTACCGCGAGGCCCTGCTGCGGCTCGAAAGTGAATAAGCAATGCCATACCCCGGCGGGACGAAGAACCCCGCCGGGGTATGGCGCTATTTGTGAACTTTTCGCGCCGCGGTTGCGCTCGGCACGCGGGTGTGTTAAAATCAGGGAAAGAAAACCGGAAGGAGTGAGCCCATGAAGCTGACATTTATCCGCGCCGACCACGAGGTGACCGGCAGCTGCACTCTGCTTGAGATCGGCGGGCACTACGGCCTGATCGACTGCGGCATGGAGCAGGGACGCGACCTGTTTGAGAACATCGCCATCCCCGTCCCGGCGGCGCAGATCGAGTTCGTGCTCGTCACGCACGCGCACATGGATCACACCGGCCACCTGCCGCTGCTGTATAAGCAGGGCTTCCGCGGCACGGTCTACGCCACGGAGGCGACATGCGACCTGTGCGGCATCATGCTGCGCGATGCGGCGCACATCCAGATGTCCGAGGCCGAGTGGAAGGGACGCAAGGCCGCCCGCGCCGGCCAGCCGGCGCCCGAGCCGCTGTATACGCTCGAGGACGTGGAGGGCGTGCTGCGTCTGCTGCGCCCGTGCGGCTACGGCAAGCGCATTCAGGTCGGGGAGAACATCATCATCCGCTTCACGGATGTCGGCCATCTGCTCGGCAGCGCGTGCATCGAGGCATGGCTCACCGAGGGCGGCTCGGAAAAGAAGATCGTCTTTTCCGGCGACATCGGCAACACCGACCAGCCCATCATCCGCGACCCGCAGACCGTCTCGGGCGCGGACTACGTGCTCATCGAGTCGACCTACGGCGACCGCAGCCACGGCCCGCGCGTGGATTATCTGACCGCGCTCGCGGACTGCATCCAGCGCACGCTCGACCGCGGCGGCAACGTGGTCATCCCGTCGTTCGCCGTCGGCCGCACGCAGGAGCTGCTGTATTTCATCCGCCAGATCAAGGACGCCGGCATGGTACACGGCCACCCGCACTTCCCCGTGTATGTGGACAGCCCGCTCGCCAACGAGGCCACGCGCGTTTTCCTGCAGACGGACACAAGCTTTCTCGACGACGAGGCCTGCGCACTCATCCGCAGCGGTGTCAACCCGCTGTATTTTGACGACCTGCACACCGCCGTCACGAAAGAGGACTCCATGGCGCTCAACACCGACAAGACGCCCAAGGTCATCCTCTCCTCGAGCGGCATGTGTGACGCCGGCCGCATCCGTCACCATCTGAAATATAACCTCTGGCGGCCGGAGTGCACGGTGCTGTTCGTGGGCTATCAGGCGGTCGGCACGCTCGGCCGCAAGCTGCACGACGGCGCCGAGAGCGTGAAGATCTTCGGCGACGAGATCGCCGTGCACGCGGAGATCACCGTCCTGCCCGGCGTGAGCGGCCATGCGGATAAGCAGGGGCTGCTCAATTGGATCAACGCCATGGAGCAAAAGCCTGCGCACGTGTTCGTCAACCACGGTGACGACGATGCCTGCACGGCGTTCGCCGCCTGCCTGCGCAGCGAGTACGGCTATGACGCGGACGCGCCCTACAGCGGCAGCGAGTTTGACCTCGCCGCGGGGGCCTATACGTATGTAGCCCCGCCGCGGCCCATCCATCATGACGAGGCGCGCCAGGCCGCCGCTGCCGGCAAGCGCCGCGAGAGTCCGGCTTACGCGCGGCTGCAGCGCGCGCTCGGTGAGCTCACGGCCCTTGTGCGCCGCTGCGCCGGCTGCCCGAACAAGGGGCTGAACGCCTTTTCCGAGGAGCTCGAGCGGCTCACCGCCCGCTGGCGCGACCGCCTCGCCCCGTGAGCATGCAATCCATATAGACCAGACATGTAGCGACCGCCCTGCCGGACACCTGGCAGGGCGGTCTTGCACTTAAATTTTCCCGCGCGCCCGGCCGACCAGATACATCCCGACTGTGCCGATGCCAAGCAGGATGATGTTTACGACCGGCACGACATCTGTCTGCAGCGCATCGGTCTCAAACGCGTTCTGCGCCAGAAACAGCGCGCCCGCCCCGGCTGCCGCTGCGCACAGGAGCACAAGCGCGGGCGGGTTTTTCTGCGCGAACAGCCGCCCGTCGTGCGTTCCCGCCGCGCGCAGACAGTTGACCGCCAGCGTCAGCAGCATCGACACGAGCACAAAGTCCGGCAGCACCCACAGCCCGATCACGAGCGCGCCGAAGCGCTCGACCGCGTGAAACAGGCTCACGTTGCGCAGCATGGTGAAAAACGGGTGGTTGAGCTTGGCCGTCAGCTCTGCGCCGAGAATGTCGATCGTGAACGCGCTCAGCAGCGTCACGAGCACGCAGATGCGCACGCACCACCACACGGCCGCGCGTCCCCGCCCGGGCACGGGCGGGGTGCGCCCGCCAGTGAACGCGCCGAAAAACAGCACCGCCGCCCCGATGCCGAACACCGTCAGCCCGCTGCGCGCAACGCCGGGGAGCTCCTGCACCGTCACGGGCAGCAGATTCTTCACGTTCAGCCCCGGTGCCGCGAATACCAGCACCAGCACCAGCACGAGCATCAGCAGCGGCAGAAAGATCTCCGAGGCGCGGAAAAGCGCCTTCGTGCGCCCGAGCGCGCCGCAGACCGCCATGGCCAAGATCGTCACCACGAACGGCCACGGACGGCTCAGCGGGAACACTGTCTCGATGAACCGCTCTGCCCCGATGCGCAGCGCAAACGCGCTGTAGAGCAGAAACCACAGCGCGTAGACGCCCAGCAGCACGCGCCCCGCGACCGGGCCGAGTGCGCGCAGCGTGATCTCGCCGATGCCCTCGCCCGGCCGCCCGCGGTGCAGAATGCCCTCAAGCATCCACGCGAACAGCAGCAGCGGCACCAGCGCCACCAGCGCACACAGCCAGCCGCAGCAGCCGGCCTCTGCGGTCGTCTTGCGCGGCACGAGGTGCAGCAGCGGCGAGAGCAGCACCATCGTGCACAGCGCGTAGTACTGCCGCCGCGTGAGTTGAAGTCCCGTCATGTTCCGCCTCCCGATGTGTCGATGCCGTCGCGCAGGTCAAACGTCCGGCCCACGTCGGCCTTGACCGTCACGCGCACCGGCACGCTCTGCCACACGGCCGGCCAGTCGCCGCGGATGGCAGCCCATCTGCGCCCGCAGCCGATGGCGAGCGCCTGCCCCACGCCGAGAAAGTCCGCGCCCAGCGCCTGCGACGCGGCGATCACGTCCTCCGCCCAGCCGGTCACGAGGGCGGCAAGCGCCGCGTTGAGCTCGTCCTGATATTCGCGCGCCGTGATCCGGCGCGGCACGCGCAGCTCGGCGATGGCCGCGCGCAGCTTCAGCGTCACGTCCATGCGCGCGAGCGTGCCGTCGCCGCCCCACACCGGGCGGAAGTCCGTCTTGCATGTGTCGAGCGTGAGCATGACGGTGCTGCCGTCACGGTCGGTGACGGCGAGGTCGCCGTGCCCGGCCACGCCGAGGAGCATGCTGGCCCCGCGCGCCGTCTCCGGCTCGATGCTGCCGACATAGTCCCCGTCGCGAAAGATCGCATACCCCGCCGGAGCGAGCGCCAGCTTGCCGCCCTCGCCCTCCGGTGTGCGCACGCACGCCACGGCGCCCACCACGGCGCAGCCGCTGCCCGCGAGCGCGCGGGCGATGTCCGTGCAGGTGTAGGCGTGGCTCGTGCCGTCGAGCGTGATGTCCTTTTCCAGCGCGGCGAGCGCTTCCGTCACGTCGGTCTTGTCGTCGCCCGTCTCCATGACCGCCTGCTGCGCCGTGCCGCCGCGCACGATGAACAGCGGCGCGCTCAGGCGCATGTTCGGGTCGCGCGCGATGAAGTCCAGCAGCGGCGCGAGCCCGCCCGCGGCGGCCGCCTCCTCGCCGAGGAGCAGATAGCTCGTCTGCGCGTAAAAAAGCTCCGCGCTCGGAGTACGGTCCTGCAGCTGGCCGAGCGCCGCGAGCATCGACACGCCGGACTGCGTCATGCGCTTGGGCGCCTCGTCCTCGCCCGCCTTGCCCGTCGCCGCGCTCAGGCACACGCCCTCCGGCGCGCGGTCTACGCCGATCGTCTGGATCAGCTCCAGATCCTCGACCGCGCGGTAATTGCTCGAGATCGCGCCGGTGCTGCACCCGCTGCACAGCATGCCCGCTGCCAGCAGCAGCGCCAGCGCCCGTCTGCGCCGCATGGACCATCCCTCCTTATATTATATGGTGTGCCCTATCTCTGCCGCCGGCGGTTGGGGCTGTCGTATTCCGGCGGGCGGAATTTTTCATCCGGCTGCGGCCGGCGCAGCAGCGTGCGGAAGACTGTCGGCCGTTCGCTGTCCACGAACGGAGCCATATACGCCACGCCGTCGCTGTCGATCGTGCACAGGTACCAGATCACGAGCCCCAGCATTGCCAGAATGCCGAACAACCCCGCCAGCGCCGCCGCCAGCACCAGGCCCAGCCGCAGCAGACGCACGGCGTTGCTCAGCTCCTGATTCGGCAGCGTGTAGCCGGCGATACCCGCGAGCGCCACGACGATGATCGCCACCGGGCTGACCACCTTCGCGTCCACGGCTGACTGGCCAACGAGCAGCGCCCCGATGATCGACACCGTCTGGCCGATCGAGTTCGGCAGCCGCAGCCCGGCCTCCTGCAGCAGCTCGAAGGCGATGAGCATGAACAAAATGATCGTCGGTACCGAAAACGGCACCTGCTGCTTGGCCTGAATGACTGACAGCAGCAGTTTCGCCGGGACCATCTCCTGGTGGTACATCGCTACAGCCACGTACAGCGCCGGGAACATCAGCGAGATCGCCAGCGCAAAGTACCGCAGCACGATCAGCGCCGAGGCCAGAAGGTAGTGGTGCGATTCGTCCTCCGGCGCGTGCATCAGCAGGTGGAACGTCGTCGGCAGCAGGTAGCCCATCGGCAGTCCGTCCACCAGCAGACCCACGCAGCCATCGAGCAGCGCGCCGGCGAATTTGTCCGGGCGCTCCGTCTGGCCCAGCTGCGGCAGCAGCGCTCGCGGCCGATGCGTCAGATACGGCTCCAGGTCGCCGCGGCCGAGCAGCGCCTGCTCGTCGATGGTGTCGAGCCGGTCAAGGATCCGCTGCACGCGCGCGGGGTCTGCGATGCCGTCCACATACAGCACCGCCACCGTCGTCTCCGACTGCCGGCCGACGACCGTCTGCTGCAGCTTCAGCGCCGGGGTGTGCAGCTTACGCCGCACGAGAGAGGTGTTGATGCGCAGCGTCTCAACAAAGGCGTCCTTCGACCCGCTGACGGATTTTTCGATCGTCGGCTCCGACACCGCGCGCACATTCGAAGTGCGCACCTCGAACGTGACGGCCTTGCGCTGCGCATCGAACACGAGCGCGACCGAGCCGTTGGTCAGATCAAAGACCGCGTCGTCCATCTTCGCGCGCGTACGCGTCGAGCAGCTGTAGACAGCGCCCTGTTCGATCCGGTGCACGGCCTCGCGCGTGGAGGTAATGTCCGCCAGGCGGCCGCCCTCCGTCAGCGGGCGCAGCACGTCCGTGGACACGTCGCCCGCAGAGACTACGCCGTCGAGCCAGCAGACGGTCACCGTCAGGCGGCTCTCGAGGCCGATGCGCACGGTCCGTGCCTCAAAATCGTCGCAGTCGGAAAATATTTTTTTCAGCTCGCCCGCCGTGACCGGCACGTCATACTGCGGCTGCGGGCGCGGGTGCGGCCCGTCATTGGAGCCGCTGTGAAAGAAGTCGGTTTGCATATTGCGTAGTATAACCGGAAAAAACCACAATATTTAGTGCCCGAAAATGGGGCGAAAAATTTTTTACGAAAATGTGAAAAAAGTTGTTGACAGCCGTCGATTTGGGTGGTATATTAGCAAAGCGCTCGCGGGGAACGCCAAGAACAAAACAAACTTCCGAAAAAAGTTTGAAAAAAGTTCTTGACAAAGCGAACTGCGTGTGGTAGTATAAACAAGCTGTCGCCGAGAGGCACAGCGGCGTGTACCTTGTAAATTAAACAATGTAAGAACACAAAACTGATAAAGTTTTGTAGCTTATGCAAAATAAGCACCAGAAAAGGGTTCTTAACATCGGAAACGATGTAAAACAATTCTTTTGAGAGCTAGATAGCGATCTAAGATTTTGATTGTATCCGTTTTTAAATTTTTA